>Ga0265294_10000594_pt1 | contig 48251 bp, 35 predicted proteins | sample MunlanPumphouse3_FD_192504 | JGI IMG/M metagenome (GOLD analysis project Ga0265294, IMG submission 192504) | Groundwater microbial communities from a municipal landfill in Southern Ontario, Canada - Pumphouse #3 | ecosystem: Environmental > Aquatic > Deep subsurface > Groundwater | place...
AATATATGCAAGCAAGAATGTGTAAACACAACCAAAGTGCTTAAAAACTGCTATAATTACAAGCATAATACTATGACACTTACCTTAGCTAAGTGCCATATATATTAGAGCATTAAGACTACCATAGCAACAGACCAAATCTATAATTATCGTTTAGATTTGGTCATTAAAGACAACAAGATTATTACTGTGGATTTATTTCCACATCCAATCTGTGGTGTTGCAGATAATCAACATACTAAAATAAAAAATGGAGGTAATCATGAAAAGATTACTTGTAATAATGTTAATACTTGTTGCCGTTGGAGTTGTTAATGCTGGAACTATTAAAATTGTAACAGATATGAAGTTTTATGAACACGATATTACCCTTTACAGAAAAATTCTTGATCATGGTCCACATGCTCAATATGAACCAATGACAGACTTTTTTTATAATCGAGAAAATAGAGAGATAACTAATCTTATTGAAGGAAATAACCTCTATTGGGTGATTATTAAAGGTGATCCCCTGCTAAATTTCGGTCCTTGTGAAATAAGTGTAGAAGGTATTGATTTTAGGTCTGGGAATTATGTTGTAATTAAGAAAATGTTTTTCCTTTGGCCTGACGATCCAGGAACACCAATAACAGAATAAACTAACTAATGGGAGAGAAGTTAACTTCTCTCCCCAAAAAAGGAAGTATAATGAAAAAAAATATTATTCTAATCATGTTATTAATTATATGTATAAATGCTGCTGCCGAACTTGATTACAGCTTATTATCTGAATTCGGCTTTGGTGGGGTTGGTTTTGTACTCTATTCTAATGAAAAAATATTTAGTACTAATTCTTATGGATATACTATCTATGAAATACAAGGAAATGGCACTTTGCAGAGTGTAGGTAATGTGAGATATTCTCCACATATTAATCCTCATTATTCTCATGATAAATTAGCTGTTTATAGTGGATTGATGAATTTTAGTAAACGCGAAGACTACGGTTCGTATTTCACAATTTATGACACATCAGTGCCGAATGAACAAACCATTCTTTATCATACTCAGATTGATATAGATAATATGTTCTCAGCTGAGTTATTTGAAGACTATTTCATTAGGAAGACTGGAAATCATCAATATACAGTCTATGATTATCAAACATTTCAACCTGTTAGCCAAGTGGACAATATTTCTTTAATATATAATACGAAATTCAATGATCAGGGGGCAGTGCTTCTTGATTACAGTGATAATTTTTACTACTATTATGAGATTGATGATGAAGGCATTCTTCATAAGAAATTTAATTTAGGAGAGACTGAACGCAAAGTTTCAATTGATGGGAATAAATTGATTTCCTACACTAGAGGTGATATTAACTTTTATAGTATCACAGATTCTGATGAATTAGAATTATTAGGTTCATTTTTTCTTCCGGAACCAATACTGTATAGAAGCCAAATAGCATTTAAAAATGATATGATTGCTTTTTCTATTGCTGAGGGAACATATCCTCGAACATCAAGGCTATACCTTTATGATGCTACAGATGTTTCCTCTATTCACTCAATAGAACTGCTTGATAGTGTTGATCTGTCAAACCGTCCTTTTACTCAATTCCGTGAAGCTGCTTCTCTTGTACAAAGTGATGATGACCTTTATGTCTATACTTCCGAGTTCTTACTGCACGCTTCTATAAATAATGGAAATATTATTCTAGATGATATCGGCATCCCTGAAATTGGTAGTTTATCAACACAAGGTGTGATAAAAAATGATCTCTTTTATACTCAACATATATACAGAGATTGTAATCTTAAAATGTTTTCCCTTGCTGATCTAACTAATGTGCAAGATGTCGCTCATGATTATCCTGATGCGAGCTTGTATCGATTCTTAGAAGAAAATGAGAAAGCAATAAGATATGATGAGCTTACAGGAGCAGTCTCTTTGTATGATTTTAGTGGAGATGAGATGGTGTTAGAAGCAACTTATGCACCACAGCCTCCTTTTCCTCAAGATTGGTTTGATGTTCTAAAATGGGATGGAACTCATTTTATCTATACATCCTTAGGATCTCTCTATTCAGTTGTTTATAGAGATGGAGAGTTTATCCAAACTTGGTCTATTTCAAATTCTGATTATTACTTCTATAATTATAGTTATGGAATATATGAAAACTACCTCTATGAATATAAAAAAGGAATAGGTGTTTTCGTACATGAATTTACAGAAGATAGTAGCAATCAGATAAATTACATCACTATCCCTTTTACTAGAGGAAAAGATGCTTATTTTCAAGGTGATATTGTGAATATTGATAATAAAATTGTTGATCTCTCTGTTGATCCGATAAATCTTTCGCAAAGGTACAATTTGAATCAATATTGTGTATATGGCTGTCCGAAGAGCTATAATGATTATTTATTTTATTGTGGAAAAGAGAATGTGTATGAGAATGGCACACTAGTTGCTATAGATGAAGGGATTTTCATCTATAAGTTTATTGATGATACACCATCCAAGGTTGGAGCAATAGTTACAGGTAATTATATCTCTAATGTTCAAGTTATCCCAGGAAGAACAGAGGATAGTTTTAATCTATTAGTACACGAAAGCAATTATTTTTCTATCTACTCCTGCCAAGCAACCCCCAACGGTGACTTAGAAATAACACCTGTAACTCTAAATGCTACCAACTACCCTAACCCTTTCAACCCTGAAACAACTATATCTTATGATGTAGCTCAAAAGGGAAGCGTTACTGTTGATATTTATAATCTCAAAGGACAGAAAGTAAAGAGCCTGCTTAATGAGAACCAAGAAGCAGGTAAGCACTCTATTATCTGGCAAGGTGATAATGATCAGGGTAAACAGGTTAGCTCCGGAACTTACTTTTATAGAATAAAAAATGCTGGTCATGAAGTGGTGAAGAAGATGTTACTGATGAAATAATTAATCATTGAAAAAGAGCTTTCACACTAATTAACACGAATTAGAACTAATTTCACGAATTTATAGGGGCGAATCAATATTCGCCCTCTTCACTAGCAAGGCAGACAACTCGTCTTACCTAACCATAAAATGTGTAAACCCTAAATTATTCTTTTAACAATCAACTTGACAGATCTTCAATCGAGATTATAAATTGTCATATATCAAATAATAAAAGGTAAGTGCAATGAAAATAGTAGCAAATATATGCAAGCAAGAATGTGTAAACACAACCAAAGTGCTTAAAAACTGCTATAATTACAAGCATAATACTATGACACTTACCTTAGCTAAGTGCCATATATATATTAGAGCATTAAGACTACCATAGCAACAGACCAAATCTATAATTATCGTTTAGATTTGGTCATTAAAGACAACAAGATTATTACTGTGGAATAATTTCCACATCCAATCTGTGGTGTTGCAGATAATCAACATACTAAAATAAAAAATGGAGGTAATCATGAAAAGATTACTTGTAATAATGTTAATACTTGTTGCTGTTGGAGTTGTTAATGCTGCTAGAATAACTATTCATGCTGATACTCAAATAAAGTTGAGCTGGAATATAACCCCAGCAACAAATTGGGTTCCAGAAAATGATAATATAATTTATGTTCCAACTACTCCTAAGTTTTATAATATCAAAATAGAATGGTTAGATATTAGTAGACCAGTTTGGAATACAGAATATGCCCATGTTGATGTCTGGAATATGGACGATGATATTCATCTCTATTATCAATTTGTAACTGCGAATGAGCCAACTGATCCAATCAACCAATAAAATAAGGAATGAAATAGATGGGTAGGATTCCTACCCATCTAATAGGAGAAAAAAATGAAAAAATACTATATAACAATATTAGTCTTTATATTATTTACCGGGTTTTTATATAGTGAAGTAGAGCTTCTAAGCCATGGAGCTATCTACAAGAACTATACTACTAGTATACATGGAAATAATGTGGTGAAAGATGGTAATAGATTGTTATTAATTGAAAGTTACGGTGTTACTATTTATGAAATAACTGGCGATGAGCTAACTGAAGTAGCTTCTTACAATTTACCAATGGTTTTTAGAGCGGATCTCTATGGCGATAAAATGGTATTAGCTTTTGAGAATGCTGAAGGTGATGCACTTACTATGGATTCAATTATTATTTATGACATTAGTAATATTGAACAACCTGAAGAAATTCACCAGATATACACAAATTTCTCTTATGTATATTTAAAAAATGATGTGATTATATTAGGGTTTAGTAATCAGATTTTGTTATATTCTATAGATACATTGGAGTTACTGAGTACTTACCAGGATATGGCACTTTACAAAAATGTTGAGGATTCTGACTACTTCACGATAAAGGATAACATTGATGAGAACCATTACCTCTGTTATATAAATAATGAAAATCAGATTGAAAAGACAGTCGATCTTGGGGTAAACGCAGGAAGAGTTCATTTATCAGAGGATTTGCTACTCTATTGTTATTATGAATTTATTGATTTTTACACCGTTGCGGATTCTATATCCTATGAAAGGACATTTAATCTTGGCTCTCCAGCTTATACTCAACTTTCAGGAGTAAATGTCTTTGAAAATACATTAATTGTCCCAATTTATTTAGATAGATTTCCTGAAGCTCAAAAGTTAGTCTATTATGATATTAGTGATTTTAATAATATTGAAGTAATAGCTAATTATGAATTCTTTCCAGATTTAGGAAACCATACTTGGTTCTCAGTTTATGATTCAACTCAATGGGGGAGTAACTTATTGTATATTATTGGAAATTATGGTGTTATCTATGGTAATTACAATAACCCTATAGATGAGGATAATTTATTAAAGTATACTCGAAATACTACAGTTAGCAATTTAATAGATAACTATTTGTATCTAAACATCCAAAATGTTATCGGATTGAATTATGTTTATGACGTATCAGATATTAATAATATAAACCAAATAGAAACACAAGACTCTTTGGGTACATTATATTGGTTCTCAGAAGAAGAAAATCAATTTGTAGTTAAAAAGAATCTTATCGATGAGACTTTAAATTTATATACTTTTACGGATAATAACTTTCAGTATGTTGATTCTTATCAGATTTCAGGTTTTGTACAAGATTATCAAATTAATATAGATATATTGCTTTGGAATGGTATTGATTTGGTTTATAGCTTTTTCCAAAATATATACTGGGTGAGATATGAAAATGGAAGTTTCTCCAATGTCAATGTTGATGAGGTCTATGAACCAACAGGCTCTATCAAATGGTTTTATTATAATAACTACTTTTATAAAGCTACATACTCCGGCTTAATTAAAGTGTATTCAATACAAGAAAATGAGTTAGTTTTAGAAAATACTTTAAATTGGGCTTATAATAATAATAGCTACTTACAAAAGTTGGGCATAAAAGATGGGCTTCTAACAATAGGAAACGGAAATCCAGAAGGGGTGTCTAAGATTTATGATCTTGATGTTGATCCAGTAAATTTAACAGCAGAAATTGACTTAAATCCCTACCTTATTAACAGTTTAGTAAGAAGATATGGTGATTATTATTTCTATACTGGTTGTGATAATGAAAATAGTACTCCGTATAGTTTCTTTGAAAATCTAAGTTATTGTAATATTTATAAAAAAGTCGGTGATGAATTTGTTAAAGTAGGAGATATTTATAATAATCGTCAAACATGGGACTTAGAAATAATAGCTCAAGATGAAAATAATTTTACTCTATTTTTATGTTCAACCCGTGGTGTTGATGTTTATTCCTGCCACGCAACCCCCAACGGTGATTTAGAAATAACGCCTGTAACTCTACAAGCTACCAACTACCCAAATCCTTTTAATCCTGAAACAACAATATCTTATGATATAGCTCAAAAAGGAAGCGTTACTGTTGATATTTATAATCTTAAAGGACAGAAGGTGAAGAGTCTGGTTAATGAAAATAAAGAAGCCGGGACTCATTCTGTTATCTGGCAAGGTGATAATGATGATGGTAAACAGGTTAGCTCCGGAACTTATTTTTATAAGATAAAAAGTGCGGATCAGGAAGTGGTGAAGAAGATGATGATGGTGAAATAAAAAAGAGCTTTCACACTAATTAACACGAATTATAACGAATTTCACGAATTTTGTGTAGGGGCGAATCAACATTCGCCCTCTCAACTAGCAAGGCAGACAACTCGTCTTACCTAACCATAAAATGTGTAAACCCTAAATTATTCTTTTAACAATCAACTTGACAGATGTTTAACCAAGATCATATATTGTCCTATATCAAATAGGAAAAGGTAAGTATAATGAAAATAGTAACACATATGCACAAGCAAGAATCTATAAACACAATCAAAGTGCTTAAAAACTACTATAATTATATGCATTATTTCTTGACACTTACCTTAGCTAAGTGCCATATATTATATATATATATATATATATATATTAGAGCATTAAAACTACCATAGCAACAGACCAAATCTATAATTATCGTTTAGATTTGGTCATTAAAGACAACAAGATTATTACTGTGGAATAATTTCCACATCCAATCTGTGGTGTTGCAGATAATCAACATACTAAAATAAAAAATGGAGGTAATCATGAAAAGATTACTTGTAATAATGTTAATACTTGTTGCTGTTGGAGTTGTTAATGCTGCTAGAATAACTATTCATGCTGATACTCAAATAAAGTTGAGCTGGAATATAACCCCAGCAACAAATTGGGTTCCAGAAAATGATAATATAATTTATGTTCCAACTACTCCTAAGTTTTATAATATCAAAATAGAATGGTTAGATATTAGTAGACCAGTTTGGAATACAGAATATGCCCATGTTGATGTCTGGAATATGGACGATGATATTCATCTCTATTATCAATTTGTAACTGCGAATGAGCCAACTGATCCAATCAACCAATAAAATAAGGAATGAAATAGATGGGTAGGATTCCTACCCATCTAATAGGAGAAAAAAATGAAAAAATACTATATAACAATATTAGTCTTTATATTATTTACCGGGTTTTTATATAGTGAAGTAGAGCTTCTAAGCCATGGAGCTATCTACAAGAACTATACTACTAGTATACATGGAAATAATGTGGTGAAAGATGGTAATAGATTGTTATTAATTGAAAGTTACGGTGTTACTATTTATGAAATAACTGGCGATGAGCTAACTGAAGTAGCTTCTTACAATTTACCAATGGTTTTTAGAGCGGATCTCTATGGCGATAAAATGGTATTAGCTTTTGAGAATGCTGAAGGTGATGCACTTACTATGGATTCAATTATTATTTATGACATTAGTAATATTGAACAACCTGAAGAAATTCACCAGATATACACAAATTTCTCTTATGTATATTTAAAAAATGATGTGATTATATTAGGGTTTAGTAATCAGATTTTGTTATATTCTATAGATACATTGGAGTTACTGAGTACTTACCAGGATATGGCACTTTACAAAAATGTTGAGGATTCTGACTACTTCACGATAAAGGATAACATTGATGAGAACCATTACCTCTGTTATATAAATAATGAAAATCAGATTGAAAAGACAGTCGATCTTGGGGTAAACGCAGGAAGAGTTCATTTATCAGAGGATTTGCTACTCTATTGTTATTATGAATTTATTGATTTTTACACCGTTGCGGATTCTATATCCTATGAAAGGACATTTAATCTTGGCTCTCCAGCTTATACTCAACTTTCAGGAGTAAATGTCTTTGAAAATACATTAATTGTCCCAATTTATTTAGATAGATTTCCTGAAGCTCAAAAGTTAGTCTATTATGATATTAGTGATTTTAATAATATTGAAGTAATAGCTAATTATGAATTCTTTCCAGATTTAGGAAACCATACTTGGTTCTCAGTTTATGATTCAACTCAATGGGGGAGTAACTTATTGTATATTATTGGAAATTATGGTGTTATCTATGGTAATTACAATAACCCTATAGATGAGGATAATTTATTAAAGTATACTCGAAATACTACAGTTAGCAATTTAATAGATAACTATTTGTATCTAAACATCCAAAATGTTATCGGATTGAATTATGTTTATGACGTATCAGATATTAATAATATAAACCAAATAGAAACACAAGACTCTTTGGGTACATTATATTGGTTCTCAGAAGAAGAAAATCAATTTGTAGTTAAAAAGAATCTTATCGATGAGACTTTAAATTTATATACTTTTACGGATAATAACTTTCAGTATGTTGATTCTTATCAGATTTCAGGTTTTGTACAAGATTATCAAATTAATATAGATATATTGCTTTGGAATGGTATTGATTTGGTTTATAGCTTTTTCCAAAATATATACTGGGTGAGATATGAAAATGGAAGTTTCTCCAATGTCAATGTTGATGAGGTCTATGAACCAACAGGCTCTATCAAATGGTTTTATTATAATAACTACTTTTATAAAGCTACATACTCCGGCTTAATTAAAGTGTATTCAATACAAGAAAATGAGTTAGTTTTAGAAAATACTTTAAATTGGGCTTATAATAATAATAGCTACTTACAAAAGTTGGGCATAAAAGATGGGCTTCTAACAATAGGAAACGGAAATCCAGAAGGGGTGTCTAAGATTTATGATCTTGATGTTGATCCAGTAAATTTAACAGCAGAAATTGACTTAAATCCCTACCTTATTAACAGTTTAGTAAGAAGATATGGTGATTATTATTTCTATACTGGTTGTGATAATGAAAATAGTACTCCGTATAGTTTCTTTGAAAATCTAAGTTATTGTAATATTTATAAAAAAGTCGGTGATGAATTTGTTAAAGTAGGAGATATTTATAATAATCGTCAAACATGGGACTTAGAAATAATAGCTCAAGATGAAAATAATTTTACTCTATTTTTATGTTCAACCCGTGGTGTTGATGTTTATTCCTGCCACGCAACCCCCAACGGTGATTTAGAAATAACGCCTGTAACTCTACAAGCTACCAACTACCCAAATCCTTTTAATCCTGAAACAACAATATCTTATGATATAGCTCAAAAAGGAAGCGTTACTGTTGATATTTATAATCTTAAAGGACAGAAGGTGAAGAGTCTGGTTAATGAAAATAAAGAAGCCGGGACTCATTCTGTTATCTGGCAAGGTGATAATGATGATGGTAAACAGGTTAGCTCCGGAACTTATTTTTATAAGATAAAAAGTGCGGATCAGGAAGTGGTGAAGAAGATGTTACTGATGAAATAGTATCATAAGAAGATATCTATCCACGAATTTCAACAATTTCACCAAAAAGAATAGATACAAAGCTCCTAAATCCTCCGTATAAGAGTGAAATAGACAGCCTTACGAATACAAAAATTCAGATTCCACATCTTGGTTTTTCCGGAAAGAGTTAAATAATTAAAGCGATTATTTAACAAAATTTTTAGGATGTAAAAAGTACTTAAAATCTTATCTATCAAGCAATTTAGAAAACATAGATACTCTTGATTGTATTCTAAACAGCTTATTACGCAGTTAAGATTAAAGATCATTAACTCTAACAATAAATCTGTTGTTTTACAGTTCTCCTTCATTATTATAATTATAGGTTTTTAAGATTTATGCTTGACACTACAGCAAACTTTTTTTTGTATAGTTAAAATTAAGATGATTATTAAAATGTTAATTATATATATAGGAGAAAATATGAAAAAAGTGATTACTTTGATTATGATTCTTACTGTTTTTTTATCTTTATCTGCCGACAAATTTGTCAAGGATGTGTTTGAAGATAATAATATAATGGTAAGTTTCAAGATGGACTCTGTTGGAAACATTGATGGCGTTATACCTGTTACTTATGAGAACGATATTGTACAAACTCATATGGATTCTTTTAATCAATTTGCTATAGATTATCAGGTTATTCAAATAACCCAAGATAACCCTGATATCAAACACAAAGAATTTAATGATAACGGCACTTACATTCAATGTTTATACAAAATTACTATCAAAGATAATAATAGAATCGAACAAGCTTTAAACAAAATCAGAACTGCTGAAGATGTGCTTTGGGCTGATTATGTAACAATTAATAGAACAAAATATGTTCCAAATGATGCAATGTTAAATCAATTATGGTATATTTTCAAAACTGAAACAGATAAAGTATGGGATTTCGTCAGAGATGCCTCTGATGTTCTCATCGGAATCAGTGACTCCGGTATCAAATGGAATCACCCTGATTTAAAAGAAAACATCTGGATTAACCCCGGTGAAAGCCAAGGCGTTAATATTAATTGGGAAAACGGAACATTTACCGGAAACGGTGTTGATAACGATGCTAATGGTAAAGTTGATGACGTAATGGGTTGGGACTTCTTTAATAATGACAACAACCCAATGCAGAGCTGGGCAAATAATTATCATGGTACTCATGTTGCCGGTTGTGCAGGTGCTGAGGGCGATAACGGTATCGGTACTGTTGGACCTGCTTTCAATGCTAAACTTCTTAACTGTAAAGGTGCTTCAAATACTGAGGATTCTTCAGGAATTTCCAGTGGTTACCAACATATAACTTATGCAGCCGACATGGGCGCAGACATCATTAACGCTTCCTGGGGTGGACAAGCTTATAATCTTAGTTATGCCAATACTTATATTAATTATGCTCATGCTTACGGTTCATTAGTAGTGGCTGCTGCCGGGAATGCTAACCAACTTCACGGTCCTGGTTATATAGATGCTCCTGCAGATTGTCCTAACGCTTTTAATGTAGCTGCTACTGCTACAAATGACACTAAAGCAGATTTCTCAGATTATGGCGAGCCAATTGATATTAGTGCGCCGGGCGTAGGAATTTTCTCAACAGTTATTGCTAACAATGGTTGGGCTAGTGCTCAAGGAACTTCAATGGCTTCCCCTATAGTAGCCGGTATTGCAGCTTTAGTAAAGGCTGTTCATCCAAACTTAACCCCTAATCAACTTAGGGCAAGAATAGAAAACACTGCAGACTATATTGATGATATAAACCCCGGTTACGAAGGTTTATTAGGTACAGGTAGAATTAATGCTTATTCAGCAGTTCTCTATGATATGGTTCCTAAAATCACCATTGTTGATCAAGAACTAACAGAGTTAAGTGAAGGCAATAGTGATAATGATGGAATGCCAAATCCCGGTGAAACTGTCTCTTTAAAAATTAGACTCACTAACCATCAAGATTTATCTACCGGTATCTCTTGGGCAACATCAACAAACACTACTCTAACTCTAAGATGTGATTATCCGGGTGTTGTGATTCAAGATTCACTCGCCAATATAGGCACAATCACTGCAGGTAGTTTTGTCTGGAACAACGATGCTCCTTTCAAATTTACAACCACTTCTAGTATTACAACTTCTCCTATAGACTTTATTCTCTATGTAGAATCAAACTTAGAAAACCAAATTCCTTATAAAAAAGAAATTCCATTTCAAGTATCCTTAACCTTAGGCTACCCTAATTGGCCTTTCCCTTTAACCGGGCAAGCTCAATCTTCTCCAATTATTTTAGATATGAATGGAAATGGCAAGGGTGAAGTTATCTTTGGTGATTTAGCAGGAAAGGTGAATGTTCTCAATAATAATAAAGAACAAATTGCCGGTTTCCCATTTGATACAGGTGGACAGATTGTTCTTCCTGTTGCTATTGGCGACTTAAATAATGATGGAAATCAGGATATCTTTGTAGTTAATAATAATAAACAAGCCTATGCTATCGCTAATGACGGCTCTTTAATCTATGGACCAATCGCGCTAGATAATCAAATTACCCGTGCTACTCCAATGATAACCGACCTTAACGGTGACGGTGTAAATGAAGCAATTGTTTGCACTATGAATGGTAAAGTGCATGTCTTTAATCCGGACGGCACAGAACATGCAGGCTTCCCTCTTGAATTCCCTGGTAACTTCGTTTTTAACGTTGCAGCTGCAGACTTAAATAATAACGGTAGAAAAGAGATTATTCTGCAAACTATTGCCGGTAACTTCTTAGCTATTGATTATGTAACAAAAGAAAACATCAGTGGATTCCCATATTCACTAGGTGCTAATACTGAAACGGCCCCTATAATCGCTGATGTAAATGGTGATGGTTTCCCTGATATTATTGCCACAGTTTCAGCTCAAGGTATAATTAAAGGTATTAGTCACACAGGTTCAGAACTATTCTCAATGACTGTTGGTAAAGCCATTAAGCAAGATGTTCTCTTCTACGACTTTAATGGTGATGGTTCTAAAGAACTTCTCTTCACTACTTACGATGGTTTTGTTACTGCTAAGAAAATTGACGGAACTAACTTAGCCAACTTCCCTATCCATGTTGGTGCCTTCATTGAAAGTAATATGCTTCTTACTAACATAGATAATAATGGTTTATGTATGTTATTTGGTGACGCTAACGGCTATTTACATGCTGTCAAACCAGATGGTACAGAAGCAGGAAACTTCCCAATCTACTTAAATGATAACCTCAAAATTGCAGCTGCCTTAGGTGATGTTGATGGTGATGGTGATCTTGATTTGGCTGTTTCTAATATCTCAGGAATGCAGTTGTTAGACCTCAAACGTATGGGCAGATCTCCTTGGATTATGCATAGAGGCAATCCTGGCAGAACGGGAGCCATGTTTGACGCACTTACCGATAATGATGATTTAGATGTTCCGGTATTAACTACTAGTTTACTTGGTAACTATCCAAATCCTTTCAACCCGGAAACTACAATTTCCTATAACCTTAAAGATGCTGGTCAAGTAACTCTTGATATCTATAATCTTAAAGGTCAAAAAGTGAAAACATTAGTTAACGAAAACAAAGCTGCCGGCAGTCATAATGTCGTGTGGAACGGCACTGATACTAACAATAAGAGTGTTTCATCAGGCGTTTATTTCTACAAAATTAGAAATGGTAAATTCAGTTCTACTAAGAAAATGATTCTCATGAAGTAATACTTCTAACATATAAATTAGACGGAACACAAGTTCCGTCTTTTTTTGTCTCATAATTGCAACAGTGTGTCTGCTATTTGTTTAGCTATCATCTCATCCATAATCCCTGATTCTCTAATTGTGTAATACAAATGAATAAATAAATACCCTAAAATAAAGAATAGCATAAAGATGTCTTGACAAATATTCTACTATCAAACAAATGGAGCATAATAATGTCATCGATGAATAATAATTAGAATAATGATTTGTACAACTTTAACAGTACAGTTATATTATATTTATTTTTAAAAATCCTTGACAGATATTGTAAAGTTATATTTTTAAATACTTTATATAATTTAAATATAATGTGAAATATTGTTATAAGAGGAGAAGAAATGACAAAAGCCGATTTAGTAAAAATTATAGCTAATGAGACTGGTATTATTAGAAAAGATGTGAGTGTGATTGTTGATAGTTTCTTCAGCACTACAAAAGATTGCTTGAAAGAAGGAAATCACATTGAAATTCGTGGCTTCGGTACTTTTAAATTGAAACAAAGAAAGCCAAGAATGGGAAGAAACCCAAGAACAGATGCTAAAATACCGGTTCCTGAAAGAACTGTTCCTACTTTTAAATTCTCTCGCGAATTTAAAAATGAAATAATCGAAACTCATAAATAAGGAGTAAATATGCCTTGCGGAAAAAAAAGAAAAAGACACAAAATCTCTACTCATAAGAGAAAAAAAAGACTACGTAAAAACAGACACAAAAAAAAATAATATATAATATTATTAACGATTTTACAGCTCTCTTCGGAGAGCTTCTTTTTTGCTTAATAATCAGAAGAAGAAAAATCTTGCGACCATTATTATAAAGGAAATAAAGTTTAAATAGCTATTTCTTAGATGTCTGCTAAATAGTATTTTTTTTGTGAGTATCTGCACCTGTGGTTAATTCTTGAAATAGAAGAATTCAATACACAGGCTAAACTATTTATTCCCAAGTGGATTTGAGAGGTCTCACAACCTACATCAATCGATTAAACAATTAAACAAATCAACATGTAATTAATTCGTGTTAATTTGTGTGAAAGTTTTTCTTTTCTCATTGCTAATTACTTAATTACTAATTGACTTAGAAGCTCGTCTCAATACCAAAATGAATCAGCCCATCATAAAGCGAACTCCATCCCTCATTATACCCAACACCATATTCAAAGGTAAGATTACCAACTTTAGTAGCGATTCGTAGTCCTAATCCGGTAGAGTAAAGATGACCTTGTATAGTTGTATTGCCAGCTTGCATAGATTCTACATAACCTGCATCAGTGAAGATAAAGATGTTGTTCTTAACCCCAAAGATGTAGCGTACTTCAAAGTTATTCCAGGCAGTGAGATAGCCGGAGAACTGCTCTTCCTGAAATCCGCGTAGAGTATTAAAGCCACCAAGTTTAAAAGTGTTATAAGGCGAGAGATTTTTCTTGGTGGAGTAGTTAGCATTTATTTTATCATACAGCACTATTTTATCTGATAAAGAAAAGACCTTGGCGAGATAGCCTCTATTAATATTATAAGTGTCATCATCGAGAGAGCTGATATTATAGTCTAAGGAATATCTAATCTGATATCCATTACGCGGGTTTGTTTTTTGGTCGAAGCTATTTTGTTGCCAGAAGAAGCCAATAGATTTAATCTTTTCACTCTCTTCTTCACTGGAAGAGGCAATGATATCGTAATGGCTATACCGCCCGTAAATACCAACTTCTTGAGTAGGGAAATCATAATTTAGAGCTACCCCAAATTCTGATAGGGTAGCAATAGTATCATATTCTGTTCTCAGCACATCTAAGTCAGAAGAGAGATAATAGTCCTTATGCCCTGTTTCATGGAAAGCCAGGGCAAGTGTACTTCTATCTCTTTGAAGCTTGTTCCACTTAAATTTAAGGGCTCTATCACTACCAAATAGGTTATTGAAGGCAAGATCAAGAAAACCGGTAAAGGGGTAATCATCATTTTTACTATTATACCCGATAATCCCGGAAATAGTGGTCATTTTACTTTCTGTAATATCTATCAGCAGAGTCTCATAATCAAGCGGATTAATTGAGCATTCTGAAATATAGCTTTTGGCAAGAAGCATATTTTCAGTTTGTCTAAGCAACTGAGGTGTAATAATTGTGTTAGAATTGAGTCGCATTAGCTTGATTAGTGAATAATCTTTACTGACCATATTACCTTTAAATCTATAATATTTATGGGAAAAAGGCTTATTTTCATCAATCTTAATCTCTACTTTAGCTCCTTGTTCGGTTTCTGTTAGAGAAACAATCGAAACCTCTGCAAAGAAGTAACCACGCTGAGAATATTGGTCTATAACAAGTTGCTTTAGTTTAGCGATGTCGCCAATATTGAACTTGCGTTGGGCAATTAAATCATGAAAGATTTGCTCTTTGATAGCGTAATTTCCGGAAAACTCCACTTGTTGAATCTGGTTTAAGCTAGACTCTTCAAGGATAAAGATAACTTTCACCTTATCAACATCGACAGGGATAACCTCCGGAGGTTTAACATTAACAAATAGCAAGCCTTTCGAGTGATAAAGATTATAAATTTTGGGAACATTTTGCTGAACAGTTTCATAATCAAATTCAGTATTTAACTTATAATTTAGCAGTGAATTAAGTTCTTTTAGAGAAACAGCATGATTACCTCTAAACTCTGTCTCAACTATTGTGATAGCAACAAGATTAGAAAATATAAGAAAAAGAGAAACAAGCCACAGGAGTTTACTCATTGAGAAAATCAGAAGCTATCATTTGATAGAGTTCTTCTACTAATTGAGTTTCCGGAACTTTCTTAATAATCTCACCTTTCTTGAAGATAAGTCCCTCGTTGGTTCCTCCGGCAATTCCGTAATCAGCTTCGCGAGCTTCTCCCGGACCATTGACGATGCAGCCCATGACAGCTACAGTAATTGAATGTTCTCGGAAAGTTACAAGTCTCTTTTCGACTGCCTCAGCTAAGGAGATCAAGTCTATCTTGGTTCTCCCGCAAGTTGGACAAGATATTATTTCCATGCCCGATTTCAAGCCCAGAGCTAACAATATCTCGCGACCTACTCTTACCTCTTCTAAAGGTGAAGTTGTAAGCGAAACTCTAATTGTGTCGCCTATGCCGTGATAAAGAAGCATGCCGATTCCCATTGCTGATTTTACAGTTCCGCGGGTAAAAGTACCTGCTTCTGTAACACCCAGATGGAGTGGATAATCTACTCTATTACTGAGGTTCTGATAGCATTTAATCATTAAATCAAGGTTTGAAGATTTAACGGATATTTTAATATTATCAAAGTTGTTATCTTCTAAGATTCTGACATGCTCCATAGCTGATTCAACAATAGCATCTTCTCCAAATCCATATTTTTTGATAATCTGTTGAGAGAGAGAACCACCGTTTACTCCAATTCTAATCGGGATATTTTTATCCTGAGCTGCTTTTATAACTTCTTTGATTTTCCAGGTTTCACCAATGTTGCCGGGGTTAAGTCTTAGCCCGTCAATCCCATTGGCGATAGAAGCTAATGCTAGTTTATAGTCAAAATGAATATCAGCGATTGTGGGTATACTAACTTGCGGCAAAATAGTTCTAAGAGCTTCAGCTGCAGCTAAATCAGGAACAGCTAATCTAATAATCTCACAGCCTATCTGCTCAAGTTGCTTAATCTGTTCTATAGTACTCGCCGCATCAGCAGTGTTAGTGTTAGTCATTGATTGAATTGTGATAGGCGCATCTCCCCCAATGTAGAGATTACCCAATTTTATCTTTTTAGTCTGTTTTCTAATATCCAAAGCATCCTCCTTAACATAAGAAAATAATTTTACAGAGTGCTGACAAGTCAACATCTCTTAGTTTTTGGTCTCTTTTTACAAAAAGAGATCGCTAATAGATTTATTCAACCTCAAACGCAGGTGTATTTTAATACATCAAGTGCAGAGATTGGATAAATATATAGCGACTTTAATAGATATAGCAAATTGCCTCTTTCTTCAAATGACAAGGTTTATAAGTAGCCTGCAACATTAAGCTAGCCCCCATCTGCGTCTGAGAAATAGTTCGACTGCATAGCATAATATAAAAATAGCTAGAAAGATGTTGTTATACAATACTTTAAATTCTCTGTAGAATGTGGTTGCCACCTTTTCTCTTGTCATATTCTCTTTAATATCTTCTATTTTAGCAGAGTCATAATGAACTCCGTTTGTAATTTCAGCAATTGTTTGCAGAGCCAGATTATTAAAATCTGTGTGTGATTGTTCTAAAGAGCTGTCAAACACAATAAAACTACCCTCTTTTATACTATTAGTTTCCACATCGGTAACTTTATAGCTATAAGCATCAGCAGCTAATTCAGATAGTTCATAGTTGTAGCTTTCTGATTTCCATAAGAGAAAATCAGTTACTAGGGTCTTTTTGTCGCTAGTCATAACTTCTAACTTTAGCTTTTTGTTGGAGATGAAATCACCTTTCTCATCCAGAATAGAAGCATTGAACTTAGTGCTCTCACCAAAGTAGTAGCCATCTTTGTTGGTTGAGATTAAGAAGTTTTCACCACTCTTGGAGCTTAACCACCGCACAATATTAAGTACGAAATCATTGTATTTATCACGATCGTTTCTCATCGCGAATCTCCAAAAGTTTTGAACTGAAAAATGGAGAATCTTGGCTTTATTCAGCTGGAAAGTAGATATCGCGGGCGACCTCTCCATATTATCCATCGTGGCAATTTCAATCCCACTGTTTTTAAGATTATAGTAGTTATACTTTACGGGTGGGAACTCTTTATAATCCTTGAAATAATTATTGAAAGTGGTGTACTTATTAGCAGAAAGTCCGGGGATAATATTTCCCTCATACTCGCGATCAACCTTAGATTTTCTGACCGGATAATAATCTTCTAAACCTGACACTACTTCTCCTAATAGAAACAGACTCAAGCCTTTATCAATCTTATTACTAAGTAATTTAAGATCCGGAGCTGATAACTGCATTCTTACACTATTATTGAGAATAAGCAATTGACACTCATCCAAGAAGTTAGTCAATTGAACTGCTTTATCGTTTTCATAAATGGCTTGTTTTTTCACGGTTAAAAAGCTGTAAGTATAGCGTTTATCTAGATTAATAGCATCTTTAATATATTTAATATCCCAATTAGGTGAATCTGTCAAAATCACAATCTTATTCTGATCGTCATTAACTTTAATAACTAACTTGGAAGAGTCATACACTTGCTGCTCATCTTGGATAGAGAGAACAAGTTCGTGTAACCCTACTTTATCAAAGATTAAGCTGAATTGTTTGTTTTCCACTAAGGTAGATGTTGAGGATAACTTACTCTTTAATAATAGTTTATCCTTACTTCTTGCTTCCAAGGTAAGGTTAGGAAATTCAAATTTATTAATTGCCACTTCGAAGGGCGTTGCTTCATTCAAGAAAGTAGTTCTATTGCTTCTAACATTCAAGATTTTAGGTTGCTGTTCTTGGTCTAGATTTGGGAAATTAAAAGTGTGAATCTTGATAGAATACTCTTTTAATTTGGAGAAATCACTATTAGAATAGTAACCGTCAGAGAAGAGAAATATCTCACTTTCCTGATTAGAAGTAGTTCTGAAAAGCTCTTCAATGCTTCTCACTAAATCGGTATTATTTGTATTCCCGTTGATAGTAGAAGCAAACTCATACTCTTCCACAGCAAAGTTCTTAGAAATATTAGATTCTAATTGAGCTTTCACAGAATTAACAATCTCACTTTTGGTTACTCCGCCTTGCAGAATATTCATACTTTCAGAAATATCTGTCAGTATAATAGCCTGAGGCTTTTGTAAATGTTCTTTAGTAACCTTATAAATAGGGATTAACAAGAACGACAAGATAATCCAAATTGAGACAGTTCTCAGACCAAAAAGAAGAGCTTTACGCGTAAAATTAATTACCGGATAACTCTTCCGATACATCAGAAATGCATAGATTAATGCTATTATTAGAGAAAGAATAATCATTGTTTTTATTTATTTAAGCCTTAGTTGAGTATGAATACCGAAAGATAAGGACTTTGAGTGCTTACCCGGTAAGATTGTATCAGCCACTTGCATAGATAGTCCTGTCTGGAAATAATCTCCCTTATAAGAAACTCCGTAAGCAGTTGAAATAGCGTTATCACCATCACCGAATTTGATGCCAACTTGGAAAGGCAGATGCTCAATCCAACTCATTTCGGTAGCCAAGGAGAGACTGTTTCTCCCTAAATTATATTTATTCCCATCAAAAGTATGACTATAATCTAACGATAAATCTATCTTACCAAAGTCATAAAGTGTTCCTAATCTATAAGTCAAGGGTAAGTTACTAGTATAGCTATCAATATCTTGCAAATCATCTTCATCAGATAGAATATCTTCTTCAAGGTTAGAGATATAGACATTTTCAATCCAATATCTGTTGCTTCTAAGTTGTGTTTTACCTGCCCATTTGATGAATCCTAGAATATTATCAAACCCCATACCGGCAGATAACTTCTCATTTATTTGAGAATTAAAAGCAAGGTTAAACTTCATGCCCACGCCTCCAAAAGCTTCTCTTTGTTTTAAGAATGCTTCTGTGTTGAGTCCGGTATCTATGCTGGCACGATAATCTGCTTCAAAAGAAGCTACGCTAACATTAGCTATACCGACTAAAATACTTCCTGAAAAACCATATTCTATTTCAGGAATAGCCGGATAATTATCTAACATAGTGATTACTTTATTTAATTTAAATCCTCCCATGCCGGCGGTTAAGTCAATATAAGAGAGAACATCATAATCTAAATCGCGTTTTGTAAAGTGGTAGTTATCACATTCAGTTCCATATAAACCTACTCTGATAAACTCTTCAGTAATCTTAGAGGTTATCAGGGCATTCAGTCCGAGTCCAAAGGCTTTATTATCCTTGGAAATACCAAAAAGCAGTGTTCTAAGAGAACCATCTACAACAAAGCTGCCATCTATTTCGTCCAGTAGCTTCTGTTTATCTTTATCAGTAAGATATTTCCCGGAAATACCATTCATATCCAGATCAAAGAGATTGTTTGTTACTGTGATACTGGTGTTGAAAATAGGAATATCCATAATTTCCTCATCACCGATCCTAGCTGGATTCCAGTGTAAAGCTGAAGCTGCTTTGGAGCGTGAGAAATAACTATCAGCAAAGCTCATTGATTGCGAATCAGTAAGGGCACTTACGATTATAACGGAAGAAACCAAAATAAGCAAAATTAGTAATCTTTTGTTTATCATGATTAAACTCCCTCAATTTTCACAACTACATTTAGAGAACCTTTGATATTGAGATTATCAGCTTCCATAATAGAAACCGGCTCCTCGCTGTTGTGGAATTTAACTCTTGTCATAATATAGATACGATCATTTTTAAAGACTTGAAAATCTCCACTTTCTAATTTTAAGATATGCTTTTGAGGATTACCTGTTACAGCTAAATCATAATTACTGAAGATCAACTCAGCTTGAGCTAGAGAAGTGGATTCAGCAGTTAGTTCTTGAGAAGAAAGATAGAGGTCAATAACTCCACCTATTGGATAGCCATTTATGAGAGTCAGAATTATTTCTGCTTCTTCTACCTTTTCGTCTATTAGTTTTTGGTTATCTGCACTTATTTCAACGTCAAATACTTTATCCGGGTAGATGAAATGAGCATCACTATAGGTTGCTCTTAGTGGTACTTCTATCTCGTATCTGCAGTTGATTTTATGTTGGTTAGAAATAAAACCGGGCATAGTTTCGTCAATATTATTAACACGATAAACCGGATTTAAAAAAGCAATTTTATCCGGCATTTTTCTCAACATCAAATTAATGCGTACATCATCAACAACATCAATTGTTGTAAGCACCCCATCACCATAAGTAGTATCTGCATTAATAGTAAAATCTATAGTTGTGTCATTTTGAATATTGATTCTATCAATTTCGAGTTCATCTCTGTAAGCAACTAAATCGCCGTTTAATTCAAAGTTAAATCCGATTTCATTTTCAATATAGAAGTGCATGGAGATTTGGTCTAAAATAACGGTGTTTTCAATATTGTTAGGGTAAGTTATCTCAACATTTGTTTCACTATCTAAGGCTCTGATATCATCGATGAAGCCGGTGAATTCGCTAAAGACAACTAAGTCATCTATAGATATAGTAATTTTTCCAAGCAGGCTTCCTTCAGGTAAAGAGCTCATTGCTGTTACAGCGATATTAATTATCCAAAATTCTCCATTAATATTTTGATCTTTAATAGTTACATTTGCTAGGTCTAGAATATATTGATTATTTGTAAAATCTTCTGGAGTTAACCCAAGTTGGACAACCTGATCATCATAATATAGTTGATTAAAAGTTAAGTTTAGCATTGTAATATCTGTAAAATCTCCATCATAGCTTATCGACATTTCTCCTGATTCAAATTTACCTTCAGTAATTCTAAAAGCAGTGTTTGTTGCAATAGAATGAATCTCAAAATTAATCGGAAAAGTTTGATTGCTCAAAAGTTGAATTGGAGGAGTTGAATCAGTAATATGCTTATCTAATATGGGGGTAGCCTCTTCTAGCCCATCTTCAACAAAGGCAAATAGGTAGCCATCCTCAGCGATTATATTGTCGCCTATAAGGTCGGAAGCAGGATAATCCTCATTCATAAGAGGAATACATGTTAACTTCACATCCCAAGAAGGCATTTCAAAATCAGTAATTCCACATGAAACTAAAAACAAAGTAACAAAGAGAAAAAGTAGTTTGTATTTCATTTAGTATCCTCTTATTTAGTTTTTAATCTAATAATGTGTTTATCTAAATTAGTGTCAATTGATAATTTTATTATTTTATTTCCCAGAAGTTTCTGCAGATATTTCAAGCCGTAATGGGCGTGTCCTGTGAACTTAGAAGCATCATATTTGGAAGTAATGATTTCCACTTCTTGGCTAGTTGCCGGAATCTGAGGTAAGAGTGATTTAATCAGTACTTTTGTAGCTACTAATTCACCAAAAGCCTTGTGATACGGTCCTGCAATAATAGCTGTTGGGTCAGCTGTGTCTATTTGCACACCTATCTTAATCACCTGAATCTTCTGGACAGTGAATTGTTCATACAACTCCGCACTTATGTCAATCGCCTCTTCTAATTCTAAAGGCTGATATTCTCCTGTAGCATAGAGGTCAGCTAACTTAGTGCCTTTTAGGACAACTGTCGGATAGATTCTCACATATTCAGGTTTTAGTTCAAGAATTAGATTTTGGGTTATGGCTAAACTCTGTTCAGAGAATCCGGGAAGTCCGGGCATTATTTGAATCCCTAGTTTAATACCGTACTCTTGAACTAACTTACAAGCTGCAATTGCTTGAGCCTGTTTATAGCCTCGCTTACTTTGAGTTAAAACTTCATCTGAGAAGTCTTGAATGCCAAGTTCAATTGTCGTTACACCACACTTATTGGCTAATTCTAAGTCTTCTTTGGTCAGGCAATCCGGGCGTGTAGAGTAACGAATTCCTGTATTATCATTAAGAAAGTGAGCTAGTTTATCGAATTGTAGCTGTTGCCAAGTTAGGTTAAAAGCTGTGAAAGTACCACCGAAGAAAGCAATCTCTTTTTCCTCAGCATGATGTTTTTTGCAGAAGTTAGCAATTTCTTCAAGATGCTTATCTAAGTCAAAATGATCTTCATTGGTTATCAAGTATTGATCACAATAGATACATCTAAAGGGGCAACCCTGCAGAGGTAAAAAGACAGGATAAACTTGCATTTATTGAATTTTTAGCATTTCACAGGCAGTTTTTGCTGCTTGTTGTTGGGCACTCTTTTTATTAGATCCCACACCTTTACCATAAGATTTATCATTGATTAAAACTTCGACAATAAACTCTTTTAGATGATCAGGACCATTCTCGGAAATCACTTTGTAGATTGGCGGTTTTTGAAAACGACCTTGAGTATATTCTTGTAAAATACTTTTAAAGTTGGTCAACTCTTCCCTATCCACATAATTTTCAAACTTACTAAGAATGAATTTCTTGATGAACTTTCGAGCAGAAGTCATCCCTCCGTCTAAATAAATAGCACAAATCAAAGACTCCATGGAATCTGAGACAATAGACGGTTTTAATCTGCCACCACTTCTTGCCTCTTCCGAGCTTAACAGCAAATACTCACCTAAGTTTATCTCATTAGATTTTAGGGTCAAATACTTTTCTGACACTATTTTAGATTTTAGTTTGGAAAGATTTCCTTCTTGTTTTTTGGGAAACTGAACAAATAGTTCTTGGGCAACAACTAAACCCAGCACTGAATCTCCGAGAAACTCCATTCTTTCAAAAGGAGAAAGATTAATATCAGCTCTCTCTTCTTTTTTATAATAAGAATCATGAGTCAGTGAATTCTTTAATAAAATGTTGCTTTTAAATTTATAATCAATAATGGATTGTAGTTCATCTAGTTTTTTATCCCACTCTTCACAACTTGATTTATCAACCTTTATAAAATGGTCAATTAATGATTTTAACAATTGTTTCATTGAGCTCCTTTGACAAAGAGGCTCTGAAGAAAGTAGTATAGCTACTCTTTTCACAGCATCTATTGTATGAAAAAGGGGGGAATAAATCCCCCATAATTTATTTTACATATTTTTTAAATACTAAGGCAGAGTTATGCCCACCAAATCCTAAAGAGTTGCTAACTGCAGCGTTAACTTCAAAATCTCTATATTTGTTGGGAGTATAATTAAGTTCGCAGTCCGGATCTACATTTTCGTAATTTAAAGTGGCATGAACCTTGCTATCCTGAATAGATAGACAGCATACTATTGCTTCAATACCGGCAGCTGCACCTAACATGTGACCAACCATTGATTTAGTTGAATTAATAGCCATATTATTTACATGCTTGCCAAATACCGTTCTCATGGCCGCAGATTCATTTTTGTCATTAAGCGGTGTAGAAGTACCGTGAGCATTCATATAATTGATATCCTCAGGTTTTAAGCCACCGTCTTTGATAGCAGATTCTATTGCTCTTGCACTGCCTTCGCCATTTTCTGCCGGAGCAGTAACATGAAAAGCATCACACGTTGCACCATAACCGACAAGTTCAGCATAAATTCTGGCACCACGGGCAAGGGCATGTTCTAACTCTTCTAAAACTAGCATACCCGCACCTTCAGACATCACAAAACCATCTCTTTCTTTATCGAAAGGTCTGCTTGCTCTAGTTGGTTCATCATTTCTTGTACTAAGAGCTTTCATTGCACAGAAACCTGCCATAGCCATAGGATTAACAGCACCTTCAGTACCACCGGAAACTATGATATCAGCATCTCCATATTGAATAGATCTAAAAGAGGTACCTAGCGCATGGTTAGCACTGGCACAAGCACTTGTAACATTAAAGTTAATTGCTTTGAGATTGTGTTCAATGGCAATATGTCCGGCAGCAATGTTGGAAATCATTTTAGGAATGAAGAAAGGACTAACTCTTCTTGCTCCCTTAGCTAAGTACTTTTCAGTCTCTTCTTGAAAAGTCCAGATACCACCAATTCCGGCTCCTATAACACAACCGGAACGATTAGGATCATAATTTCCTTGTTCCAAACCGGCGTCTTTAATAGCTTCTCTTGCAGCAACTAGCGCAAATTGAGTGTATAAATCTAACTTCTTTATCTCTTTTTTATCAAAATAGTCTTCAGGATTGAAGTTTTTAATTTCTCCGGCAATTTTTGAACTAAAGTCTGTTGTATCAAACTTCTCAATTAAACTGATTCCGGATTTTCCTGCTAATAAACCTTCCCATAAGGATTTAACATCTAAACCTATAGGCGTTACAGCACCCAGTCCTGTTATAACAACTCTTCTTTTCATAAAATATTCCTTAATTCTTTTCTAACAATAATCTTATTAATTTGAAAACAATTTGAGTTAAGTCTTTTCTCGAAAGAAAACCCTTAACTCAAAATAATTAGACTGTAATTAAGCTAATCTTTCTTTTAGATAATTAACAGCTTCGCCTACTGATCTCAATTTCTCTTGATCTTCGTCCGGAATCTCGATATCGAATTCTTCTTCAAATTTCATTACGAGTTCAACTGTATCCAATGAATCTGCACCAAGATCTTCGATAAATTTAGCGTCATTTGTTACCTGACTCATTTCCACACTTAATTCGTCAACAATAATTTGTTTTACTTTTGCTTCAATATCCATTATTTTCCTCCAAGGGTATTTTCTTTTTTTTCTTTCTTTCTTATAGTTACATAATCAAGCCACCATCAACATTGATGGTTTGTCCGGTTATATATTTAGCTCCGTCTGAAGCTAAGAATAAGCATAAATTTGCAATATCTTCAGTTTGACCCATCTTTCCAAGAGGAATAGCTTTAGCATAGCTTTCCACTACTTCTGCACTTAAAGAAGCGGTCATATCAGTTTCTATGAATCCCGGTGCCACTGCATTAGCTCTAATATTTCTAGAAGCCAACTCTTTGGCTGTAGATTTAGTTAAAGCAATAATCCCGCCTTTAGAGGCAGCATAGTTGGCTTGTCCGGCATTACCCATAATCCCAATAACTGAAGCAATATTAACAATTACTCCACTTTTCTGTTTCATCATATAGCGACATATCTTCTGTGTACAATTAAAAGTGCCTTTGAGATTAACATTAATTACTGCATCCCATTCGGCTTCTTTCATCCGCATTATCAGATTATCTTTAGTGATTCCCGCATTGTTAATCAAAACATCTAAACTACCCAGATCAGCATTAACCTGTTTAAAGACAGTTTCAACTAACTCAGCATTGGTAACATCTAAAGTATAACCAAAGGCTTTAAAACCTTGAGCTTTTAAGTTCTCAACAGCATTATCAACAATCTCTTGATTGATGTCTAAAATAACAGTCTTAGCACCCTTAGCTGCGAATTTCTCCGCAATCTTGAATCCGATTCCACGAGCAGAACCGGTAACTAAAACAACTTTATCATTCATATTAAACATATTCTTCAATTACCTCAATTGCGTTTTCTATATCAGTTAACTTATCAACATTTACAACAGATATATTCTTGTCAATCTTCTTTATCATTCCACTCAGAACTTTCTGTGGTCCAAACTCTACAAAGAGCTCCACACCCTGCTCTATCATGTACTCTACAGACTCTATCCACCTTACAGAAGAAGTTACTTGCTTGGCAAGATTTTCTTTTATTTTGGTAGCGTAAGTATGAGGTTGAGCATCAACATTTGAAACAACCGGTATTTTTGCATTAGCAAAATCAAGTTTTTCCATCTCTTCAGCTAACCACACTCCTGCTTTTTCAATTAACGGTGAATGAAAAGGACCACCGACATTCAGAGGAATCGCTCTTTTAGCACCCTTCTCTTTAGCCAGTTCCATTGCCTTTTCCACCCCTGCCTTACTTCCTGAAATAACAGTTTGGACAGGTGAGTTGAAGTTTGCAGGAATCACAATCCCGGCAGCCTCTGCTTCTTTGCAGATCTCTTTAACAGCTTCACTATCAATCCCCATAATCGCAGCCATGGCAAAGGGTTTCCCCTCATTAGCATCAATCATGAATTGACCTCTTCTATGCACTAAATACATAGCATCGCTAAGAGTGAGAACACCGTTAGCAACCAGTGAAGTAAATTCACCAAGAGAGTGACCAGCCACAAAATCAGGTGTGATAGCAATTCTCTCGGTCAAACTCTTCCAAGCAGCAATTGAGTGAAATAAGATTGCCGGTTGGGTATATTTAGTTTCAGTTAATTCAGATTCAGGACCTTCAGCCATGATTCTAAACAACTCTGTATTATTATCTTTATCAAATTTCTCTAAAATTTCTTTTAAATCTGCTTTCCCTTCAACAAAATCCATAGACATGCCCACATATTGAGCACCTTGACCAGGGAAAACAAAAGCAATTTTTTTAGCCATAATCTATCTCCTCTTAATTAACAATTCTTTAAACTTTGAATAATGAACAATATTCATTTTTATCTCTAAAAAAAGAATCTTAATATCTTACGAGAACACTTCCCCAAGTTAAACCTGCACCAAAGGAGACCATAAGAAGCATATCGCCTCTCTTAATCTTACCTGCTTCTATTGCTTCAGAAATGGCAATAGGAATGGTAGCAGCGGAAGTATTTGCATATTTTGCAATGTTAACAATAACATGGTCGGAATCAATTTTTAGTTTCTTACCCAAAGACTCAATAATTCTCATATTAGCCTGATGTGAAATTAACCAATCGATATCATCAATTCTGAGATTGTTTCTTTTCATTAAGGTTTCACAGGAAGAGTACATAGATTTAACGGCAAGCTTAAAGACTTTATTACCATCCATATGAACAGTGTGAAGATTCTTTTCAACAGTCTCTTCAGAAGCAGGCATAGCAGAACCACCAGCCGGCTGAACTAAAATATCATCTTGAGTTCCATCAGCTTCAATATCACCATCAACGATTTCAGAGATTTCCCCTCTATCGTTACGCGAAACAACGGCAGCTCCTGCCCCGTCACCGAAAAGAACACAAGTGTTTCTATCATCCCAATTCAGGAAACGCGAAAGCAATTCAACACCAACAACCAAGATATGCTTATAGGCACCATTTTCAATAAACTGTTTAGCTATATTCACACCGTAAATAAAACCGGTACAGCCTGCAGAAATATCAAAAGCGGGAACGCCCTTGAGTCCTAATTTCTTTTGCACTAAACAAGCAGTTGATGGGTAAGCATGGTCTCCGGAGATAGTGGCTACAATAATCAGCTCAATATCTTTATACTTCACAGAAGACTTTTCTATTGCATTAGTTGCTGCATTTAAAGCTAAATCACTTGTATTTTGATCTTTTGCAGCAATTCTTCTTTCAACCATTCCGGTTCTTGATCTAATCCATTCATCGGATGTATCAACAATCTTTTCAAGGTCAAGGTTGCTAACAACTTTTTCAGGAACATAATGTCCGAAAGAACTTATTTTAGCTTTGTACTTCATCTTTTTTCCTTTCAAAATATTTACTGGATTGTTCAATAAAACCTGTTTCAGCTAATCTACTTGCCAATTTAATAGCATTTTTGATCGCCTTACTATTTGATCTGCCGTGAGAAACAATCGGAATTCCTTTCAATCCAATCAACAAAGCACCCCCGTATTCTGTATGATCTAACTTCTTCTTAAGATAGTTAAATACAGGAACCGAGAGTAGGGCTCCAATCTTGGCAATCCAGTCTTTTGCAAATTGTTCTTTTAGTATTTCGAAGATAGCAATAGCAGCACCTTCGACTGTTTTAAGCATGACATTCCCGGTAAAGCCATCGCAGACAATTACATCTGTAACACCTTTAAGAATATCCTTGCCCTCTATATTTCCAATAAAATTAATACTGGTTTGAGAAGCTAAATGTTTATAAACCTCTTTAGTCAGTTCATTACCTTTTTTATCTTCTTCTCCGATATTTAACAGAGAAACACGTGGTCTTTCTATTTTATCAATGAATTTGGAATACATGCTTCCTAATTCAGCAAATTGCACCATTTGTTCGGCATCACAATCAGTATTTGCACCAACATCAAGGATTATTTCCGATCCTGATTTGGTGGGAAAAGTAATTGCTATAGCAGGGCGTAAAACACCCTTAATTCTGCCTAATACAAAAAGTGAGGCAGCCATCATAGCACCGGAATTACCTGCACTGACAACTCCATCAGCTAATCCGTCTTTATGCAGATGAATAGCTTTCACCATTGATGAATCTTTCTTCTTCCGAGCAGCTTCAGCAGGCACATCTGTCATCCCTATTACTTCAGAAGCATGAACTACTTCAATCTTCTCTTTATCGTAATAGTATTTAGCTAGCTCTTGGTTGAGAATCTTCTCATCCCCAACAAGATAGACTTTACTACAAAGATTTTCTTTAATAGCTAACACAGCACCTTCCACTTCCGGGAAAGGTGCCTTGTCACTACCAAATGCATCTAAAGCTATACGCATTTAATTAACTTCTATAACTTCTCTTTTATCGTAGTTTCCACATTTTTTGCAGATGTGGTGAGGTCTTGTAGGTTCTCCACAACTTGAGCATATTGTCCAAGTAGGCATTGCAGCCTTGTAATGAGTTCTTCTTTTATCTCTGTTACATTTTGAAGTTTTTCGTTTAGGTACTGGCATTTTCAGCTCCTTATCTAATTTTATATTTTTTTATTAACTTTTCTTTATTATGAAATGACAAATTATTTTCTTTCAACAACATGTCAAGCAGATTCTTTTCGACACAATTATAGAGAAATTGAACTTGTTCTATCATTAAGCTAAGCATTTAACCATAATTATTTGACTTTTAAATTTGTCAATTTATATCTCCCACTTTTCCAAAATCGTCTCTTCTGTTTCTACTTTAGCATCGATAATAGTGTAGCTGGAGAGGATTCTGGCAATAGTAGACTTAACTAATGATTTATCATCACAATGGAGATATCCAATTACTTCACCCACTGCAACTTCATCACCAATCTTCTTGAATAATTCAGCACCGGTAGCGTAGTTCAAAACATCTTCCAACTTCTTTCTGCCTGCCCCAATTCCCACTAAAGCATAACCAATACTTTTACTGTCTATAGACTTCACAAACCCTTTTTTCTCACTCTTAATCTCTATTACATGAGCTGTGTGAGGGAGCAAATCATAATCATCAATAATTCTGCTATCTCCACCTTGAAGTTCGATCAGTTTTCTGAATGCGTCTAAAGCTTTTCCGCTCTCGATAGAATCTTCAATCAGAGCTAAAGCCTCTTCCCTGGTAGTTGCTTTTTTACCCATTATTACCATATTAATTGCCAATTCTTTAGTGATGGCATCGATATCAGGAAGCTTCGCCCCTTTAAGATATTCAATCGTCTCTTTAATCTCAATGGCATTACCAATTGCAAAGCCCAACGGACTGTTCATATTAGTAAAAGTTATGGCTACTTTCTGTCCAAAAGCTTCACCTGTAAGCTTAAGATACTTGGCAAGCTGTCGCGCCTGCTCTAAATTCTTCATAAAAGCACCGCTACCAACCTTTAGATCAACTGCTAAATTCTGCGCACCTTCAGCTATTTTCTTACTCATAATACTGGCAGTAATTAGAGGAAAACTTTCTACTGTTCCGCTTACATCACGCATTGCATAAATAATTTTGTCTGCCGGAACTAGTTCTTTACTCTGCTGAATAATGGCGAGATTATGCTCAAGCACCATCTCTTTAAAATCAGTGCTGCTAAAGTCTGTTCTGAAACCGGGAATAGCTTCCAACTTATCTAAAGTCCCACCGGTATGACCTAAACCACGCCCGGAAATCATCGGTATTTTTATTCCCAAAGAAGCAACTATTGGTGCTAACATCAGGGTTATTTTATCGCCCACACCGCCGGTAGAATGCTTATCAACAGTGTTCATCTCTTTAGGAAAATCTACTCTGACTCCACTGTTAATATAAACATCTGTTAAGCTTACAATTTCGTCTGTTTCCATCCCCTGAAAGAAGATTGCCATTAGGAATGCAGACATCTGATAATCAGGAATAGAGCCGTCTATATAAGCTTTTACAAATGAGCTCATCTCACCTTTAGATAACACTTTTCCATCGCGTTTCTTTATAATTAATTCAACCGGATTCATTGTTTCTCCTTTTTTATAGAACACATTAATTTGGGTTTATATAGTTTTTTCAATTAATATTTATTCAATCTATACATAATATAGAAGATTAAGAATAAGTCAACTTTCTTTTTTGGAATAGGGGAATATTGTCTGTAATATTAATCTTTAAATTAGGGTGAGAAGTTATTAAATTTTCCTTTTTTATTCTAGTTACCTCGTTTTCATGTTGTCCCACTCTTAACCCTTTTCAAATTTCTCAACCCCTTCTACATAACTAAGGGACAACTTTCTCAAGTTTTGTCCTGCTTTAGAATAATAATGGAAAAAACTTCACTATTAGATATTAATATCTAATAGGCGGTGATAAAGTTTTCGTATATGTTACCCTTGTCTAACAATATAGATTTAGCTAAATAAAAAAGTATTATCATCGCTTTTTCCTTGCATGTTAGGGGAACATTAGGGGGTAGATCGATGAGTTCTCGTATATTATACGGAGTATTAGAGAAGATGAAGGGGACATTTTGTGCCGTCCAGCCCTGAATAATTTGACTGTTTTTTCTATTAATCCATTTGGCGAATTAAGACCACACCCCGCCGAAATTCGGCACCCCTCTCCAGAAACTTTCTTCGAAAGTGAAGAGGGGAATTAAGAGGTTGCGTATCAATCTTAACTCTGTGTTAGGGTCTTTTTCTCTTCATTATTCTTTTAAATTATTAATTATTATGTCCAGTCCTAAATAGTTTGACTGTTTTTCCTATTAATCCCTTTCAGGGATAGGTCTTTTCTTGTGTCTGTACCTGTGGTTAATTCTTGAAATACAAGAATTCAACACACAGGCTAAACTATTGATCCCCAAGGGGATTTAAGAGGTCTCACAACCGATATCAACTAATTAAACGATTAAACTAATCAACAATTCAACATGCATTTAACTTCGTGAAATTCGTTTTAATTCGTGCGAAAGAGGGTACCCACAAGGGGATACCCCTACATATCTTCAATTGCTAATTGCTCATTGCTAATTGCTAATTCTTTATTCGTATCTCAGTGCATCAATCAAATTCAGATTCGCAGCTTTCTTAGCCGGATACCAACCGAAAAAGACCCCGATAATAGCAGAAAAGCTAAATGATAAAATCACAGACCAAGTAGTAATCTCCACACTCCAGTTCATAGCATTGCCAACTATTTTGGCAACAATTGAGCCTAGAATAATGCCAATAATCCCGCCTAATCCACTTAGGAAAATAGCTTCATAGATGAATTGTCGTAGCACATCTTTCTTTTTAGCACCGACAGCCATTCTCAAGCCTATCTCTTTAATTCTTTCAGTAACAGAAACAAGCATAATATTCATGATGCCAATTCCGCCTACAATGAGGGAAATACCGGCAATACTGGAGAGCAAAAGAGTGATCGTGGAAGAGACATTATTCGCCATATCAGCTAAATCTGTTTGGGAATTGACAATAAAACTATCTTCTGTCTGGGTTTTGTTTTTTAGTAAGAGAAGTTGCAGAATTTCTTGCTTAACAATAGGGATCAGCTCTTTAGAAGTAGCTGAGACATTGATTGTAATCATTGGTTCACGCCAACCACTAAGTCTGGTTATGGCGGTAGTGTAAGGGATTAAGACCACATCATCTAAGTCACCACCGACCGCACTTTGTCCTTTTTCTGTAAGAACTCCTACAATCTCCATAGGTATATTTCTGATCGTGATTCTCTGTCCTACCGCTCCCCCATCAGGGAAAAGATAATCAGCAACTGTCTTACCCAGCACCATTACTTTTGCACCGGATTGAATCTGCGTTGCGGAAAAGAATTGTCCATCTGAGACATCATAATTGCGGATAAAGAAGTATTCGGCATTTACACCATAAGCGACTGATCTCCAGTTTCTAGAACCGGCTCTAAGTCTGCCCCAAGTCTGGATTACAGGTGAAATATAGTTGACCCCCTGGACTTGATTCCTGATAGCTTCGATATCCTCTATTTTAATAGAGTTACCGGAACCTGCTTCTTGACGAACAGCTGTTCTTGAACTATAATTCGAGACTACCGTAATCACGTTGGTACCCATGCTGTCAATTTCTGAATCTATTAGTTTCTTAGCACCTTCGCCGATTGCCAACATGGTTATAACTGCACCCACACCAATGATTATACCCAACATGGTGAGCAAGGTTCTGACTTTATTTTTAACTAATGATTTAATTGCAACATTAATAATTTCGAAGTATTGCATTAACCCTCCAAATCTTTGTCTTGCGGAAGTTCTTTTAATGCTTGGATAGCACTTTTAATCTCTCTATTCTGATAATCCTCAATAATTCTGCCATCTGAGAAGGTAACTACTCTCTCTGTAAATTGAGCAATTTCCGGTTCGTGAGTAACTATTATGATAGTAATCCCTTTCTCATGAAGCTGTTGAAAAACGTTCATGATTTCAATACTGGTTTTAGAATCCAGATTACCGGTTGGTTCATCAGCAAACAGAATTACAGGGTTGTTCACAATCGCACGAGCAATTGCCACGCGTTGCTGTTGTCCTCCAGAAAGCTGATTAGGATAATGATGAAGTCTACTACTCATTTGCACTGTTTCCAAGGCATTAGTTGCCATAGAAATTCTCTCTTTACGCTTTAATTCTTTGCGGTAAAGAAGAGGCAATTCTACATTATCCAAGGCTGAAGTGCGTGACAATAGATAGAAAGATTGAAAGACAAAGCCTATTTTCTGATTTCGAATTTCAGCTAAATCATCTTGTGCTATATCTTTGATATTAATATCGTCTAAAATGTAATCACCTGAAGTTGGCTTATCCAAACACCCCAAAATGTTCATCAAAGTTGTTTTTCCTGAGCCACTCATCCCCATGATGGAAAGAAACTCACCTTTTTTGACAGTAAGATCCACTTTCCTCAAAGCATGGACTTCAATATCACCCATTACATAGGTTTTCGTAAGTTCTTTTACCTCAATAAGATTTTCTCTCATGTTATATCCTTAAAACCTTCGAGTCGGTATATTACCGGAGAAAGCACTTGAACTTCCGTTTGTATTGCTAACATAGCTAAGTCCCAGTATTACTTGGATACCTTCTTCTAAGCCCGAAAGGACCTCAATAAAGGTACCATCCGAATTTCCTACCTCGACAATTTTACGAATCGGCATATTATTTTCTAAAACCCATATTTGTGCTTTTTTGGCAGTAGAAGTTGAATCGCCCTCAAGCTGCTTTTTTCTCCCCATTTGTCCTTGAGGTCTTTCCTGTTTGGGAGTATCCGGTAAAGATTTTATGCCCATAGACTTCCAAATCTCTTCTGTAGGTCTGAACTGCAAAGCACGTTCTTGAATTGCCAAAACTTCCGGATTCTCTGAAATAATTATATCCAAGTTAGCTGTCATTCCCGGCATGAGAATATTCTCTTTGTTTTTGATTGAAATAATCACCGGATAAGTAATTACATTTTGTTCATTTTTAGGATTCAACCTAATTTGTTTGATTTCCCCTACAAACTTCTTGTTCGTAAAGGCATCAACAGTAAAGTTTACCGATAAACCCTCTTTTACCTTACCGATATCTGCTTCATCTATAAGAGCTTCAATTTGCATCTCATCTAATCTGTTGGCAATAATAAAAAGAGTTGGAGCATTTAAACTGGCAGCCACGGTTTGACCTTCATCAACATTTCTAGAGGTAACCACTCCATCAATTGGGGAGTAAATATAAGCATTGTTAAGGTTCTTTTCAGCTCGCTGAACTGTGAATTGTGATTTCGTAAGTTGCTCTAAAGAAAGATTATAAGTGTATTGGGTCTGTTTATATTGATATTCAGAAATCATCTCTTTCTCAAATAACTCTTGATCATTTACTAAATCTATAAGATTCTTATCTACTGTTAAGCGTGTTTTATTTAGCTCAATTTTAGACTCTTCCAGAGCCATTTCTAAAGTTTCTGTGTCAAGTTTGGCTAAGAGTTCGCCCTTCTTTACTGTATCATTGAAATCTTTATATAATTTTTCAATTTTACCGGAAACTTCTGTACCAATGTTCACTTGTGAAATCGGATTAATTGTTCCAATCGATGTTATTGTCTGTGTGATGGTCATTCTTTGCACAGGAAATAAGCGCCATGTAGGAGAATCTTTCTTTGCTTTAAACTTGAAATATCCCCAACCTGCAAGACCAATAATAAGTAGCACTACTACAATTTTCAATACTTTTTTCATAAAAGTCCTCGTCTTTATTTTATCTTTATTAATTCATAATATCGTGTCTATTATTTAGACTAATGAATATGAGAATCCCTGCACATTCTTTTTAAAAAAAAGAAACTATGCTCTTTGGAAGGGTAATCTAATGATAATATTCGTATATTCACCTAATTCACTAACCACTTCTAAAAAACCTTGATGCGCAACAACAACTTTCTGGGCATAGTTTAAACCTAAGCCACTACCATTCTCTTTGGTTGTGAAGAATGGATTTAAGACTTTAGTTAGATACTCTTGCGGAATACCGACCCCATTATCCCGAACTTCAATGTAAAAGTTTGATTCGTCTTCTTTTAGCATAAGATCTATTCTCTTAGTATTATTGTCAGGATTCATGGCTTGAATTGAGTTGAGAATAAGATTAACCACGACACCTGTCAACTCTTTTCTATCAACATTTAGCACATCATCATAAGTTTTATAAATGAAGTTTAGTTGTGTTTCGCTCTCTTCCAAAGCACCCTTGGTTAAGTTATAGGCGTCTTTTAAAATATCCTTTAAAGAGTGCTCACCGAAATTCATCTTATTCTGTTTGGCATAATCTAAAAGTGAATTAACCTTGTTAATTGCCAACCAAGAGTTTCTTTCACAGATTTGAGCATACTTAGTTATTTCTTCTTGATCTTTGGCACTTCTAAGAAGCTTTATACCCGTGATAATATTAGTCAACGGGTTCTTAATTTCGTGAGCTATCGAAGAAGCAATTTCTCCGGTAGTGGAGAGTTTCTCTGTTATTATCAATCTTTCTGCCCTGCTTTGGCTAATCATAATCTCTTCATCTAACTCTTTACTCTGCTTATTCAATGTAAACTTTAGCTTCATATTCATCCTTAGATTATTTACTAACAACAAGGTTGTGAAGCCCAAAACAACACCTACAAGAGTGGTTACTAAATTATCCCTATTGTTTCTTAATGACTCAATTTCCAACTGCTTTTTCAATTCACTCTGTTCTTTTTCCAGGCTTTGAGTTTTTAACAAACTGTTTAATTCTGCAGTTTTCTTAGCAATATTACCTGTGAATTCTTTATCAATAGAAGTATAGAATTTAGTTACCATATCATACCCGATTTTGGGCTGATCGTGAGCAAAATAGTACCTAGAACGCTCCATTACATAATTGAAATTTATCCATGGTTGATCTATTTTATCAATAAACTCTTCAACTTTAATAAATGCTTCATTAGCCTTGTCATAATCTTGATTATTGAGCAGGTACCTTGCTTTAGTAAGATGAAAATTAGTATCATACATCTTTCTTTTAAATGAATGCCCAGAGTTCTCTACCTTATTTAAGTAATGCTCAATCTTAGGGTGTTTTCCACTATAAACAATATCATAAGCATGGGCAATTTTTGAGAAGTTATTTAGCTCCATATCTTTATCAAAAGATTTAACAAAGTTATTTACTTTCAGATAATCGTTTTCAATCTTCGGCAAGTTGTCTTTATTGATTTCAATATTATCAACTTTTAAGTTCATTATCCTACCAAGATTATGTTTCAAAGTCTCTTTTTCAATAAATGTCAAACTATCCGGGTGATTCTTATACAAATCCGTGCCAAGCTTTAAAGCTTCATCAAGAAAATGATTCGATTGCTCTATATCCCCTTTGTAATAGTAATAATTCTGGATGATTGCAAGAAGCTCAACTCTTTTTTTCTGCTTCAACCCAAAGGAAATATTGTATTTATCATTTTCCACATCTTCATAAACTTTCAAACAAGTCTCTAAGGCTCTATTTTCACCTTCGAAATACCTTATTATGTAAATTTTATAATTAATATACTCTACTCTTAAGTTGTCAAGTTCCGGGTCAGCAAGAATTTTTTCTATTTGTGCATAACACTTTCTAAGATATTCCATCTCATTAAGGTGAAAAGCAGTTTCAAAATGCAAACCTACTGACCTAATGAATCTTTCTTTAAAATAATCAAACTTTTGTGCATCTATTATCGTGAAACAGATGTTATAGGCTTTTTTTGAAATCTCAAAGTACTCAGGATTATTATAGGCAATGATGAATACAGTTTCCGAGGTTTTCATTGCATGGTTTAAAGAGTCCAGTCGGAGAAGCATTTCTGAAGCTTTAAGCAAATTCAGAATTGCTTCTTCAGGTTGCTTTGTAATATTATCTTGATGAAGAGCCAGATCCCAAATCTTGTCTGCTTTTTCGTAAGAAAACGGCAATGATTCAATCTCTACTAACAAAGAATCAGAAATTTCATCAGAGAAAATGACATTCGCAACTAATAATATTAATAAAAAACAAAGTGTTCGATTTATGTGCATAATTACCTCTCATACAAAAAGATAATTTGTTCAAATATTGGCAAGAGAATCTTTTATAATTAACAATTAATAGTTAATAGTTAATAATTGAAAGAAAAACAAAGAAAGACTTTCACACGAATTAACGCGAATTAAGACGAATTAACACGAATTAATTGCATGTTGAATAATGGATTTGTTTAATTGTTTAGTCGGTTGATACCATTCGTTAGACCTCTTAAATCCCTTTGAGAAATTATAGTTTATTCGGAACCTCTTAAAGCCCTGAAAGGGTGATATTTGTCAGCAAGGGGTGTAAGCCCCTTGTAAAATATGGAGTTAGGAGATAGCCCTGCAGGGGCGGCATAGATTGAAATAAATAAATAAATAATTAAAAAACAGTCAAATTACTTAGGACTGGACAATGTTGAATCGTGGATTTGTTTAATTGTTTAGTCGGTTGATACCAAAGGCTTCATATCTCAATCTCAAGTTCTTTAATCTTGCGTGAGAGATTACTTTGTTGAAGTCCCAAAGCTTGAGATGTTTTGGAAATATTATTATCATGCTTTTTAAGCTGAGTAACGAAATATCTCTTTTCAAACTCACTCTTTTTATCTGCGAAATTAACTGTTTCTTCCCAGAATTTCTCTCTGTTAATGGATGGAGTATAGAAGTTCTTGAGTAGTTCAGAATCGATTATGTCTGCTTCTGCAACGATATACAATCTCTCTATTAAATTCTTAAGTTCTCTTATATTACCCGGAAACACTAAAGTTCTAAGATAATCTAAAGCATCGTCTGTAAACTGCTTAGGTGCTATTTTCATCTCTTGGGCATTAAGATTAGAGAAGTAGTTTGTTAACGTAATAATATCATCAGTTCGCTCTCTTAAAGGGGCTACGGTAATAGGAATGACATTTAATCTGTAATAAAGGTCTTCACGAAATTTTCCTTCCTCAATCAGTTGGGGTAAGTTTTTATGCGTAGCCACTACTATTCTGGCATCAACTCTGATGGTTTTATTAGAACCAACTCTTTCAAACTCTCCTTCCTGAATCACCCTAAGTATTTTAGCCTGAGCAGTTAGGCTCATATCCCCTATTTCATCTAAGAAGAGAGTCCCACCATCAGCTTCTTCTATTTTGCCTTTCTTAGAGTTTTCAGCACCGGTGAAGGCGCCCTTTTCATAGCCGAAGAGTTCACTCTCCACTAATTCAAGAGGAATAGCAGCCGAATTAAATCTGATAAAACTCCCATCAGCTCTGTTGCTCCGGGCATGAATAGCCCACGCAACCAGCTCTTTTCCTGTTCCACTCTCTCCCTGAATCAGCACCTTAGAATTAGTAGAAGCTACCTTCTCTATCAGCTTATTTAACTTTTGCATGGCGATAGAATCACCTATCATCTTGTATCTATCTGCCAGATTATGCTGTAGATTGTTAACCTTAGAGTTCATTCTGATATGCTTAATAGCCTTGTTGAGAGTTACCTTAATTAATGGTAAAGAGAGCGGTTTCTCCAAGAAGTCATAAGCTCCAACTTTAATAGATTTAACTGCTATAGGGATGTTACTATGTCCGGAAATCATAATCACAGTAGCTTCAGGGTTAAGAGTTTTAATCTTTTCCAATGCCATTACCCCATCTAAAACAGGCATTTTGACATCTAAGAAGGTTACATCGGGAGCAAAAGATTTGTATTTCTCAATAGCTTGCTGTCCATTATAAGCCACTTCCACCTCGTGGTTATCTTCTTCAAAAATCTCTTTCAGAAGCTTTACAATATTCTTTTCATCATCTGTTACTAATATCTTCATGGGACACCTCCAGCGAGAATCTGAACTTTGTGCCTATTCCCGGCTTACTGTTCACATAAATCGTGCTTCCATTAGAATCAATAAACTTCTTAACCAACGCTAAGCCAATTCCACTGCCATTGGTTTTGTTAGTGAAATAAGGATTAAATACCCTGTTTAAAGCTTCTCTTTCAATACCACAACCATAATCTTCGATCGTAACGATTAGCTGCCCGCGTTCTTCTGTTAAGCTTATATCAATAGGTGTGTCGCGTTCAGTAGCTTCGATAGCATTCTTCAAGATATTTGTAACAATCTGATAAAAGTGGTCTTTATCAAAATAAGCCAGGCTATCTGTTTGATAATCTCTGTTTATTGTATAATCTGAACTATATGATTCAATAATATTGTCGAGCAATTCTTGAGGTGCGAAAGTGGTTTTATCAGGTACGATTAACTTAGCAAAAGTTGAGAAGTTTTTGGCAATAGAAAGTAGATTCTGAATCTCATTATGAATGATTTCTGAAGCATGTGGGAAGTAATCATAGAACTTCTCTTCATCATCATACTTCTCTTCCAATCTTTGCAAAGCCAATTGAATCGGAGTCAGCGGATTCTTTATTTCATGAGCTAAGGCACGTGATAAATCCTTCCAAATTGCTTCTTTTTCAGCATCAACCAACTTCTCTTGTGTGTTGGTCAACTCTTTAGACATAGTATTAAAAGACCTTTTCAAATCCCTTAATTCTCTAATTCCGGTTTCTGGCAGAGATATCTCATAGAAGCCACGCTGAATTAATTCAGTTGCTTTTTGTAATTCAATAATAGGCTTACTAAACTTCATAATTAAGAAGATAAAGAAACAAAAAGCTATGAATGTAATAGTAACTATCATAATCCAAGAATAGCTTTTAACCTCAATTAAAGTAGTGGTTGTCAGGGTTTTAATACTGTTAACTCTATTCATCAACTCTGTAGCATGCAGAGAGTCTTGAGCTGTTTCCAGTTTCAAATTATGCACTATTGATTTGGCATCGATGTTGTCAAAAGATGTCTTAATCTGTTCTTGCTGTGCTAAAAAATAGTTGTTAACAAGGTAAATACTAAATCCAAAAATGACAATAAAGGTAATAATAAAATAGGATCTTATCCCTGGTCTAAATCTCATTTATCCTTCCAATTTTAATTACTGATTTCTATTCTAATCTTCTCTTTGAAGCGAGGCGATTTGTTTTTCCATAAGAGCATTAAGTTGAATTCTTTATCCATGTGTTCAAAATAGACTTTATCAAGGTGAGAAGTAATAAGAAAATCATAATCAGAGACACTTTTTAATCTTCTGAAACGCCATGTTACATAGGAAAGTTCGCGAATAAGAGTAGCATAGCTTTCACATACTATGGGTACGCCTTGCTCGCCTTTCTTCAATAAGTAAGTGTCTGTCAATGGATTATATTTCACATTGTGAGAAAAAGTGTCCTCTTCTAAAACTGTACCCTGACTGCTTACACTCGCGGTGAACCAAATATCAATACTCTTTCCTGTATTGAAAATCTCTTCAAAATCATTTTCAAAAGCACTATCTAAATAGATCTCGATATTGACGTTTCCATCTAAATAGCTTCCGGCTAATGATCTGAATGAAGCATCATTTCCTTCATACGATGATAACACTAACAAAGCAAAGGTTACCACCCCTTTCAAGATATAGTTTCCTAAACTCTCAAACATTATATTACCTCTTGAAACAAGTTAAATAGAAAGCGAATTTACTGACAAGATAAATCGTGAATAATTAATAAATAACAATTAATAATTGGAGGGGTAGGCGTTTGTGAGTACCCTCTTTCACATTAATTTACACCATTCTAAAGGGAAGCCCAATCCATTGCTGAATTGGGCGTGGAAGGATCTACTAATACGACATCTATTTATTTATTGTTTAAAATTCTATCCATGGACCAGCTGAGAATGTCAATCCATTACATTTTGTGTTAGGTTCGTTGGTGATTCCATAATCTGAACCTTTCCAACCTGATTCAGGACTATACCCAATCATATAACCTACTTCTCCTCTAATTCCTAACCAGGATAAAATTGGGATATAGAGATCTACACGAGGTTGGAAAATCACATATTTCTTATTCATTGTCATAGCATTATTGGCAGAGTTATCAAAATCAGTACCAAAATCGTTCCAGTTATAATCTCCATTAGACTGAGCAAATTCAAGCTTCTGAGTTCCGGCACCTATTAAGAAACCAATACCGGGTTGGAAATATTTGGTCATATAAATTCTCTTATCAAGAGTAAGACCCCCAAAGTTATTGCTATATTTCATTTTTCTGGTTACATTTGTAGTAGCTGTGGCAGAAGTAACAGTGTGATTTATTTTATCATCAGTCTTATACCAGCTCCATTCTCCACCCAGGTAGAATCCTCCGCCTGCATGAATTCTAAAGCCAAAGCCATTCATAAAGATACCATCATCGTCTATTTCCTCAAAGCCCATATTAGTAACAAGACCATTAATATCGGCAATATCATCTAATTGATAATAGCGAGGTATCCAGTTGATACCAAAAGAGTTCCAATCTACGCTTTTCTTCTTAGCTTTCTGTTCTGTCGCCAACTCTATTGTAGCATCTTGATCCTTGGCATGGAAAGTAAAATCTTTTATTATATGTTTTCCTGCACTAAATATTTTAAATCTGGCAACATCGCCGGGATTATAGGATTGAAGTATCTCTGAGAAAGCCTTGTCATCAGTAACTTTTCTTCCATCGATTTCGTAAATAATATCTTTGGCATATAACTTTTGCTTGCTGGCTGAACTACCGGGAACAACACCTGAGATTAAAACACCGTAGTTCTGATCATAATCTAATTCTCTAACATCAGCTAAAGTTAAATCTTTAGGAAAAACTCCAAGTTGTACTTTTTGGCTACCACTGCTATTGACACTAACAACAACCTTTCCACCATACTCTTCAGTTAGTTTTTCTGCTAGTTTCTCCATACTTTCTTCAAGTTTATCCATCTTTAGTTCTACTTTATCAACTATCTCTTCGGCAACACATATAGTTAATGAGAAAATCATCAACACAGTAATTATTAAAAACTTTTTCATTCTTTCCTCCAATATTTTTTGACTACCTATAACCTACTAATTGCATTCTCTGTTCCAAAGTTTATATTATGGAATTAGTATATGTGTGGCAATAGTTTATAATGTTTTAGTTAGTAAATGTTAATTAGGCAATGAAGGAATATTATATCATTTTGATATGGGTGAATATCGAAATGATATGATTTTCAATTAGTAATTGGAAGACAGAAAGACCACACCCCGCCGAAATTCGGCACCCCTCTCCAGAGACTTAGCTTCGCTAAGGAAGAGGGGAATTAAGACCACCCCGCCGGAAATACCGGCATTCCGGGCTAAAATATCTATCTCTTCTAGGGATTAAAGATTTTCATTGCTCACCGCACTGATGCACTCAAGGATACATCGTACGAAGCTTTTAGCGAAGTAGGATGAGTGCGTTCCCAGTGAAGAAGTTTCGCAGTCATTTTAATCAGTGAAAATCCGTGTTATCCGTGGCTAAATATTCTTCTTTCAATTGCTAATTGCTCATTACTAATTGCTAATTGAATTAAACCTGTCCTTCCCCATCATCAAACAAGCAGATAAAGGAGCTATTTCCTGAATCTTGTCGATTATAAAGTCTGATAGTTCTTGAATCTCCCACTGGGCATGACCATCACTTCTTAATCTGCTGAAGTGGTATAACTCGCGTAGATTAGCTTTCATCACAACTCTTACTTTATGAGCATTAGTAAGAATATAGGGTGCTAACTTAGGATCAAGTTTGTTGTATAGTTCTTGAATCTTCGTACATGCTTCATAGAAGACTGTTTCTAAGCCAAGTTCTTTTAGTTGAGAAGGAATAATAAATCCATGAGAAAGTTGGTAGTCTGACCTGATAATTGTTGCCATGCGGTGTCGTTTTAGTTGAGCAAAGCAACTTGAGGAGATATCAAATTGAAATTCAAACTCAGCAGCTTCGAAGGCTTTCAAAGGTAGATGATAAGCTTTCATATCGGCAAATATTGCCTTATACATAGCTTTTAACTCTTGTTTAGAGAGTGTTTTCAAATATATCTTAATGCTATCGATAGATTCACCACTATTCTCAAAAAGATAATAGGCTAGAATTGTGATATCAGGTTCGTCAGAATGATTTAGCAAGTTCCAATTAAAGCTATTACCCAGTTCAGGAATCTGTTCTAAATTCAGCTTTTTATTCTCAAAACAGTCAGATTCAGTATATTTTATAACTGAAGGAGCAATCTCTTTAACTTCTTGGTAAATAATCTCTTTTAGCTTTTTAGCTTCTGTTAAGTCAGTACCGGCTAAACGTCTGAGTAATCTCTCGAGACTTCGGGCATTAATAGTTACGCCCATTTGGGTATGCGTAGCCAGAGGAAGAATATAGCGGGCATCTTCCTTTGCTTTACCTTCTAAATCCCTGGGAGAGCCTTTAAATCCCTGGTCAATAAGATTCTGCTTAGCTCTCTGAAACATCATTTCATATTGAGTAAAGAGATACTCCATCAGTTCAATATACTCTTTCTTCAGGTCGGCAGATAGTTCTTCAGGAACATAATAAGCAGATTCAAGCGTAACATAGCGTTGCGACTTTTCTGTAAAGGAAGCTAACCGGGACTTTTGTATATACTCTGTGAGATAACGCGAAACTTCTAAAATATCTAGATTAAAAACAACATGTTCGGCAATAGAGCTATGCCCCATTTCAAAGATGATATTCTCATTGGATTTTCTTGCTTTCTCTACTTCAGTTAAAGCTTCTGCTCTGAGAGAAGTTACATCTTTAGTACTTCTGCTAATTCGTGCATAGGCAGCCGAGATCACTTCCGGGGTTGCGTAAGTTTTATCTAAAGTATCAATGAGGCTTTTATCTATATTGTAACCGGCAATATTAACTTTCATTATTCACCCTTTAAAATAGCCTTAGTAGCACTAGCACCGATTCTATTGGCACCGGCTTTGAGCATGGCAATAGCTGTTTCTCTATCTCTGATTCCACCTGCTGCTTTTACGCCAAATTTAGGACCAACCACTTTTCTCATTAAGGCAACATCTTCTAGCACTGCCCCACTTTTGTTAAAACCGGTAGAGGTCTTGATGAATTCAGCTCCGGCTTTTTTAGCAAGAATAGCAGCAATAGCGATTTCTTCTTCAGTGAGAAGACAGTTTTCAAAGATAACTTTAAGAATTGCACCATTGGCTTGACAAGTTTGGGCTATTATGCCTATTTCAGTAAGAATCTTCTGATACTCTTTATCTTTTAACCAATTAACTTTAAGCACCATATCGACTTCTGTTGCACCTTGAGCAATAGCAGTTGAAGCTTCTTGGACTATAGTAGGAGTCAATGAGTTAGATAAAGGGAAGCCAACAACTGTACAAGTCAGGGCTTCTTTTAAATTCTTATGAGCTAAATCAACATAGATTGGATTCACACAAACGGATTTAGTTTTATAGTGATCAGCTTCTTGACAAAGAGCAACAATTGCGTCTGAGGTTGCTTCAGGTTTTAAAAGAGTGTGATCAATATATTGTGCTAAATGGTCGAAATCTACAGCTAACTTATCATTTTCTTTAACTCTACACACACGACATCTCAAACATACTTCATGACCACCACCACAGGAACACATTCTCTTTTCATTCTTTCCTAATATTTTAATTGCAATATCTTTAAGACTTTCCATTGCTTACCTCCAAGTTTGGGTTTACTTTTTAGTTAATATCGGTTTTATTTCTTTAGTTTCAGTTTTTCCGGCAAGCTGTCCGCACGCACCGGCAATATCATTTCCTCTACTATTTCTCTGCATAATCGGGCATTGAAGGGTAGAGAGCTTAGCTTTAAATTCTTCTATTTCCTGTTCAGAAGGAGATTCATAATCTAACCCTTCTACTTTATTCCAGGCGATTAAGTTTAACTTGCAAGATTGGTCGCCAAGAAACTTCAGTAAAGCACGGACGTCATCATTTCCCATATTGAAGTTTCTAATCATCACATACTCAAAAGTTACTCTGTAGGCAGTAGCATGACGGAAATCTAAGAGAGCTTTCTTTAAATCTGAAAGCGGGAAGACTTTATTGATTGGCATAATCTCATTTCTTTTAGCATCTAATACAGCATTTAAAGAGACAGCCAGCTTCACTTTAATATCTTCTTGAGCTAACTTATTAATCTTGGGAATCACACCACATGTTGAGATAGTTATTTTACGAGAACTTAGATTAACTCCTTGTTCGGCAGTGATTATCCTAACAGCCTGAACCACATTATCATAGTTATCCAAAGGTTCACCCATTCCCATAAACACAACATTGGTCAGCTTTCTATCTTTTATATATTTCTTAGCTAAAAGAAGCTGTCCGACTATCTCTGAAGTGTAGAGATTTCTGGTTAATCCCAGCTTTCCTGTAGCACAGAACTTACATTTCCTGGCACAGCCTACTTGGGAAGAGATACAGAGTGTAGCACTCTTTTCATAAGGCATAAGAATCATCTCTATTTGGTTTTTATCCCATAATTCTAAGAGAAACTTAACAGAACCGTCTTGCGATTTATGAGATTCAACCACTTTAGGGATTGCAATTCTGAAGTGCTTTCTCAAAGATTCTCGTAAATCCTTGCCCAGATTGGTCATATCACGAAATTCATATACTTCTTTATTATACACCCAATCTAAGATTTGGGTTGCTCTAAACTTGCTATGTCCTAACTCATTAACAGTCTTATAAAACTGTTCGGGAGTTAGGTCGGCAAAATTAATAACTTCCGGGGATTGAACTGAGGTCATCATCATCTGGCACATACTTTATTTTTGCTTCATTTTTAAATGTCTCTAAATCAATGATCTCCATTGCTTGATCTTCTGCTGAAAGATAGACTTTCTTGTTATAGTAGTCATTCTTAAAAACATACCACATCTGTTTATCTATGATAGCTTTAGTTCCGATTACAGGGAAATCCTTAGCTATCTCTTCGTAGTAATCCTCTTCAAATTGCAGACAGCACAAAAGCCGACCACACGGACCTGAGATCTTTGAGAGATTACCTGCCAGGTTTTGGTCTTTAGCCATTTTGATAGTTACTTGATTAAACTTTCTCATAAAAGAAGAGCAACAATAGACTTTACCGCACATCCCAAACCCGCCCAAGAGCTTAGCTTCATCTCTACCGGTAGTTTGGTGAAGTTCGATTCGTGTTTTGAAGATATTCGCTAATTCACGAACAAACAGTCTGAAATCTATTCTCCCATCAGCAGTAAAATTGAAGGTAAGTTTATTTCCATCAAATTGATACACTGTACTGATGAGCTTCATTTCAAACTCATATTTAGGAATTATCTCTAAGAAAGTTGCGTTTGCCTTCTCCTCTTTAGTTTTGATAATCTCTAAAGAATCAAAGTCTCTATCTTCAGTCATTCTGATATATTTATACTCTTTATAATCACTTTTAAGTTTATCAACTTGTTCTTCCGGTACTGAAGTACTTAAGATATTACAAAGGTCAATACCTCTTTCCACTTCAATAATAATTGAATCATCAGGGCGTAATGCCAGCTCTTTATCAACTTTAATATAAGCTATCTTGCCTGACCTGAATTCAATTTCTATATATTTAGTCATTAAATTTCCTCATTTAAATATTTTTTTAAGAGAGTTTGTTCTAAATTACTCAACCCAATATTTTTGTCAAACTTCATAGCTTCTAATTTACTGCGTCTCATTTCTTGATATTGACAGATACTTTCCGCAGAGCTGTTGTTGATGAGGAAAGAGAGGGAATAATCGCGGATAATTGTAATGCTATCTGCTTCAAAGAAGTTTGAATCAAGAGAGATCCCGGCTTCAAATTTTGTCCATTCTCCTACATAGCAGCGATTAAGAGTTCCCTTGAAAGGTTTGGTGCAATAGCCTTGGATAATAGTATCAGCTATTTCACCGGCAATCTCACTGCCTTTACCAATGGAGACACCACTGCGAATAGAAGTTAAAGCTTTAACAACACAATTCTTGCCAATATAGACAGGACCTTCTATTGTGCAGTTTAAGCCTATTTCACACCCTTCATCAATGACTATTGAGCCGGCAGAAGCGTCTAAAACTGTTCCATGCTTCAGCACTGCTCCTTCTCCAATCCAAACATTATAGGGATTTATAACGGTAACCCCTTGTTCAGTCTCACAGAAGTTGTCTTTATCATAAAAGAAGTCCTGAAAGTCTTGTTCAATTAGTTGGCTGTTAGCTACAACTATTTCGGCAATTGAATCCCATAAGTCAAGTGTTTTATTTTCTCTGGTAAAAGAAGCTAAATCTATTTCACAGAAGGAGTTGCTATCAAGTTTTTTACTTGTGGGGTTATTTATTTTTAAAGAGACAAACTCATTAGAATCATTATAATAGACACTATTTAGCTTCTGCGCAAGAATGATTTCTGCTACCGCTTCATCTATTTTAATTCTACTATTAAGCAAGCAAACATCACCTGCAGGTAATTCATTGATTACCTTATCATTATGTCGCTCTTTATAAATCTCTTCCAACTTACTATCTATAATTAAGTGAACTTCCTCTACATTGAGATAGCCCTCTATTTTCTGTCTCAGCTTCAAGATACCTGCTCTCACATCTACTTGCGATCTAAGCGGTGCTATGCTTGAATAATTAAACTTTAAATCATCTATTATCAAAAACTTCATTACTGTTCCTTTTAGCTATTTTTTGTTTCTTTCCATGCCAGACAAACATATTGAATTGCCCAATAAAGATTGTTAAAATGTTAAAAATCGTCTGAATCACCATCCACACAGGGTAGAACCAGATTAGCCTTCTATGAACTTTGAAGACCGGGTAAGCGAAATAGAACATCTGCAATTCGCCAATAAACTTCAATGAAAGAGCGATCAAGAAGAAGCGCCAATCAATAAAGAGCGTAACCACAATGCCTACATAGAAAATGAAAAGTCCTGTTAGAATCAGGAAAAACTCTGTATTCGCACCAAACATTAACTTCAAATTTGAGAACCAGCGACTGTGTTGATTAAACAGATTCTTCCAGCTATCTATTGGCTTTGTTTTCACAAAACTA
>Ga0265294_10000595_pt1 | contig 48165 bp, 61 predicted proteins | sample MunlanPumphouse3_FD_192504 | JGI IMG/M metagenome (GOLD analysis project Ga0265294, IMG submission 192504) | Groundwater microbial communities from a municipal landfill in Southern Ontario, Canada - Pumphouse #3 | ecosystem: Environmental > Aquatic > Deep subsurface > Groundwater | place...
AATAAGATAAATAACTAAGGAAAAAATTAATCCATAAAGAAAATGTTTCTTAGGTAACATCTTATTTCTTGAATTGTTTAATGATATCTGAGAATGCAGGTCTTGTTATTAAAACACCTATTGTTAGTCCAAGCATTGTTGTTACTGCGAATCCTTTCAATAAACCTGTTCCTGCCATGAAAAGAGGTAATAATGAAACCATTGAAGTTGCGTAGGCTCCCATGATTATCGCGAAAGCCCTCTTTAGACGTTGTTTAAGGCTGATTCTTGTCTCACTAGTAGATTCATCCATGATAATGATTAAATCATCTATACCTGTACCTATTGTGGCCAAAATACCGGCTATACCTGGAAGATCTAGGTTCCACCTAATCAATGCGGCCGCTCCAAGAATGATTATTACTTCTGATAGGGTTGTTACGACTAAAGCTAAAGAAGACTTCCAACTTCTATACCTCACGAAAATTATAACTACTACGGCAAGAGTGACTGCCAATCCCGCGATTAAAATCGTTTTAACAAATTCGTTACCTAACGTGGGAGAGATTGTATCTAACTTAACAATCTCTAATTTGAAAGGTAAGCTTCCGGTCATTAAAATTGTCTGAAGCTGCTTCATTTCTGATTTAGCATTATTGTAGGCTGCTTCTTCTGATTCTCCAGAACCTGAACCAGAGATAGAAATTTGAGTAGTCACTCTTCCTTTAAGACTTTCGCTAATTAGTAAACTATCAACTAAGACCTCATCTAAAACTAAATCTAATTTTTCAGAAAGATAATTTCCTTGCTCAGTAACATTAACTGTTAGTTTATCCGTAACGTCTGCGTGCCTTTGAGCTGCTTCAGGACTTAGAGTTATAGCAAAATTAAAGTTACAATAATATTTTCCATCTTGAGAAGGGTTACAAGATTCAATCCTTGCATTTTGAGCATCCCTTCCAACAGAAGCAATGTCTCTTTCTCCTCCAATGAAGACGGTTTCATTTCCTATCCTAGCTTCGAATTTACCTTGTTCTGATAATAATTTCTTTAAGTCTTTTGGAGTTGCTCCTGCTATTTCAATTAACATGAAATTTTCTCCAGATAAATCCGAAACCGGAACAACCTTTAAATCAGTTAAACCGAAAGCATTTAATCTGTTGTTTGTTATTGCAGTCAAATCATTTAACTCTTTTTGGGTTAAAGATTTATTCTCTGCCTTAACAATTGCTCTTGCTCCCCCAGCAAGATCTAATCCTAACTCCAAATTTGTTTTAGATAATTCTTTCGCTGTAATTTCTGGGGCTTCATTTGTATAAACAATATACTCTCCTCTGTTCGTTGTGAAACTAGTCTTCACTTTTTCTCCAGAAGAATATTTTGTTGAGAGTATTTCTGTAAAATCTTGTAAGGATGAAATTGTTTGTCCATCTATTTCTGTAATTATCTCTCCGGAAATCATTCCTTGTTCAATTAAAGAAGAATTCGAATCTATGCTTGCTACTTCAACTCCCGAGTTTGTTAATCCGGTTGAAGAAAAAATCGCCAATAATGAAAGTCCTAGCAAAATTATTAGCAACCAAATCCTCCAGGTTAATTTAAGTTTCATTTTCCTTTCTTAAGCGCATACCATTTTAATATTGACACGTTGGTTATCCAAGTGTTTAGGAGGTCAAAACCTAACCCTATAACTAGTATGGTGAAAATTTGAGTCAAAGTTATTGAGAAAGAACTCACAATTAATAACGCCACAATAAATGCAAAGAATGAGGTTAAAGTCATCGTTAATCCGGTCTTTAATGCACCCCTCAGCCTTTGGTTTATGGTTCCTTCTGTTCTTTTAAGAACCTTGGTTGTAAGCATGATATCTGAATCCACAGAATAGCCGATAAGCATAAGAAATGCAATAATTCCGGCGGTTGACATCTTAATTCCCAAAATATCTACAAAAACAAGGGTCATTAGAATATCTGCAAAGGCCGAGATGATGACCGCTATTGAAGGAATAAACGTCTTGAAAAGAATAAAAATTACCAAAGCCATAAAAATAAATGCAATTAGTATTGCTATTAATAATTGATTGTAAAAACTTTCACTTAAGTTTGAACCAGTGAATTGAAAATCTGAATTCTCTCCCTCAATCAAGGAATAACCTAGATAATCTTCTACTGATTGTTTCGCGAAATCTCCTTCAGAAGTTGTTTCAATAATAATTGCAATTTCTTCTCTGGTTGTTAAATCATAAATTTTTCTTATATTTAAGTCTTCTAACTTATCCTGAAGGGAGATTAATGCGTCTTCAGTAGAAATTGAATCATAGATTGTTATGGAAGTCCCCCCAGTTAAAGAAATATCTTTGTAAAATAACGTTCCATTTGCTGAGCTGAAAAAGAAAAGGTAAACTATAGAAAATAAGATTAATACTGCAGGGATTATTAGTAAATTTTTATAATGCTTATCATGCCAAGGTTGTTTTAATTTTTCTGTCATTTTGAAAATGCGCCGGCCGGGGGTCGAACCCGGGTCAACTGGTCGCTTCGTAGTTTTTTCCTACATGGAAGCCAGTTATACTAACCACTGTACTACCAGCGCTTATAATAAAACATAATATTTTATGTTTTAAAGGTTTTGTGTGGCTGAATTTTATTCAATCTAGCACCCGAGACAGGATTCGAACTTGAAAACCCCCTGCGGGTTTTCGATCCTGCGACCATCGAATCTAGCGCCCGAGACAGGATTCTACTCTCAACCCGTGAATCCTAGCTTCGCATTTTTCAGATTCAGAGTTGTTCGCCTGCGACAGTCTTGGTTCGAATAAAACGCCCGAGACAGGATTCGAACCTGCGACCCCCACATTAGGAGTGTGGTGCTCTAATCCAGACTGAGCTACCCGGGCAAATGTGAGAAGAAGGATTCGAACCTTCGCAAGCTTACACTACTGGAGCCTTAATCCAGCCCGTTTGACCACTCCGGCATTCCCACATATGAAAAAAATAGAAAAGTGGGCTATAAAAAGTTTTATAAACCGAGTTTATCTTCAATTTTTGAAGACAGCCATAGTGACTGGGAAACACCTGTTCTCTTTCCGAACACAGAAGTTAAGCCTTTCACGTTGTTGGCTCTAGTGTCCTGCAAGACGCGAAACCCTCAAGCTGTCTTTCTTTTTTTATTTTCCCAATATTTATCTAAATTTTTAGGCGTCAGTAACTCTTCTATTTTCAACTCATAATAATTTCTTAATTTGCCTTTTAGGTCTCTCTTATCCGAATTTACTCTCTTCCATCCTTTAGACAAAATATCTCTCAAAGTTTCTTCCTTGGTGAATCTCCTCTCTGCAAAGTCCATAAGAACCACCTCTCCAGAATAATTTACTCCGTAATTCTCTGAGAATTTGTAAACTTTTTCTGAGAAACCTTGAGCCCAAATATTGGGAAGAAATTTGCAATAAGAATCTACCAACCCTTTTCCTTTCTCTAGAGAACTTCTTATCTCTCTTGAAACAGGGACTACCTTATCTTGAAAAATCCCTTCTTTATTGATTTCCAAATTTGCTAAAAGAAATCTCTCAAATTTATTTGAAGAAAAATAATCCATAGCCTCTTCTCGATCTTTCTTAGCACGAGTTATCTTTTGTCTTAGAATCCAGGGAGCAAATAAAAGATAGGGTTCTCACAAAAGGTTTTGAAAATACATTCCAAAATCTTTTTTAGATTTCTTCAAAACTCTTCCATTGCCTAAATCATAAACGTTAAATTGTAAACCGGATCCAATCTTTTTCATAAAAACAACTAGAAACCCTCTTAATTAAACCTTACGACTTTTTGAACTTAGTAGTCAGTTCAATTAAATCTTCTTGCCCTAAGAATACCGATCTGCAACAGAATCTTTCTAGACCTAGCTCATCTAGTATTTTTTTTGGAGATTCACCCTCAGCTACTCTTCGCTTATATTCTTCCCACAAGTGGCCGATGGGCTTTCCACAACTAAAACAACGAACTGGGATTATCATATCATTATGTCATGCTTTTGGTTTTTAAATGTTTTTACTTGAGATACTTATAAGAAAACATAAATGTTTAAAAACTTCTAATTACAAAAAAATTAATCTTGTGGGGTGAACAAACAAATGACAAAAAGATGCGTGTATTGTAATTCAGAAATAACTGATGATCGTGCTGCGGATATTTGTAATAACTGTGGCTTAAAGGTTTGGGGAGAAAAAATGTTTAATACAATTCTTACAAATATGGGAGAGGCTGAAGCTAAAGACGACCTTTGTTGCAACAACCTTGACCCCAAGAAAATTTATTAAATCTGTTCATCATTAAAAGATAGTTTTTTAAAGGGTTTTTTTGTGAATAAATTATGGTTAGAAGGAAAAAGATTCGTACTAGAGGAAAATTTTCAATTAGTAAATTTTTCCAGAAGTTCAAGGAAGGAGACAAAGTTGCAATAGTAATTGAAAGATCAATTCAACCTAGTTTTCCAAAAAGGATTCAAGGAAAAACAGGAAAAATTAAGGAGAAACGAGGAAGAGCATATGTTGTGCTAATTAAAGATGGGAATAAGCCTAAAGAGTTTATCGTAGCTCCAATACATTTAAAAAAATTAAAATGATAGAAAAAAAAGAATCGATAAGCATGCCTGAAGCATTGAAGTATTTGAATAAGGAAAAGCATGGAGAAGCTATGGCGTTTATTAAATCTTTTACTAAGATGACCCCAGAGAAAGCTAAAGAACTTAGATCTAAGCTAGAGGAGTTAAATTTAATTAAACTAAATAGAGAGCAAATTTCAAAAATAATTGAAATGAGACCCGAAAATAAAGAGGACCTTCATAAAATTATCTCTGATTCAAATTTGGATGAAGATGAAACAAACAATGTCTTACAAACAATTAAAGAATTTAAATGAACATAAAAATGGTAAAGGAAGAACATGCAATTGTATTAGATTATTTGCCGAACGGATATCCGTTGGAGAAAAAAATGATGCCTATAGCTCAAGCTGTGGGCGAAGAGAATTTGACTCTTTTAGAGTTAGTGCCTAGAAGAGGATCAGCTTTAGAAGTTGGAGAAAAAGTTTACATTGGAGAAGGTAAGAGAGATAAAGTTTATTACATTCTCGGTCGATTAAAACGAGAGAGATTGACTGAAACGGCAAAAACCGAGCTTCAGGAGGTTATTTCAAGAATCGTTAACGAAAACCAAGAGAGATATGTAAAGTTTTTTAACAAGGCTGATGCAATAAATAAGAGACTGCATCAGATAGAATTGCTTCCGGGTTTAGGAAAAAAGCATATGCAAGAAATCCTAAAACAAAGAGAAGAAAAAGAATTTGAATCTTATGAAGAAATGAGAGAAAGAGTCCAGAATCTTCCGGATCCGAAGAAAGCGATTGAAAAAAGAATATTCCAAGAACTTACTGTTATGGAAAGGTACAATTTATTCACAATATAAAATGACACAAGAAAAGCACGAGCATAGAGTGGTAAGAATCTTATCTAAGGATATAGATGGAAAGAAAAAAATTTATCCTGGTTTGACCAGAATAAAAGGAATTTCTTGGAGAATCTCTAATGCTATTTGCAAGGGGACAGGAATTAACAAAAAGAAAACTATTGGAGAATTGAGTCCAGAAGAGATAGCTAAGATTGAAAGTTTTGCAAAAGAAATGAAAATCCCAAAATATTTATTGAATAGACAAAATGATTTTGAGACTGGAAAAGAAAAACACTTATTATCTACAGATTTAGAACTGAAAACAGAGTTTGATATTAAAAGATTAAAAAAGATTAAAAGTTATAGAGGATTTAGACATTCTGCTAACCTTCCAATGAGAGGCCAGAGAACAAAGAGCAACTTTAGAAAGAATAGAAGAAAAGGAGCAGGAATCAAGAAAAAAGTAAAGGCATAAAATGAAAAGAAAACATAAACAATATTCAAGACCAAGAAGGCCGTTTGATAAGATTCGAATTGATGAAGAAGCTGGAATCAAAAAAGAATTCGGATTAAAAAACAAAAGAGAAATTTGGAAAGCTGATGCTAGAATTAAAGTAATGAGAAAAAAGGCTAAAAATTTAATTAAAGCTGATAAAAAAGACCAAGAAGCATTCTTTAGTCAATTAAGAAAAATTGGACTAAAAGTTAATTCAATTGCTGATGTTTTAGGTTTGGAAAAAACAGATTATCTAAACAGAAGATTGCAAACAATTATTTATAGAAAAGGATTAGCTCCTACAGCTAAGACTGCTAGACAGTTCATTACCCATAGAAACGTTTTAGTTGACGGAAAAGCTGTTTCTGTTCCTTCTTATATTGTGCCCGTTGAATTAGAAGATAAACTAAGTATTAAAAAAGTTAAAGCTAAAAAAAACCAAGGAGGTAACTGCAAATGTTAAATAAGGAGGAAATTGTTAGTGAAGAAGAAGGAATTGAAATTAACTCTGAGGACAAAGGAAAAATTACCGTTAGTAAAGAATCTGAAGCGGTTATGAATATTTATGCTTCTTATAACAATACCCTTGTCCATGTTACAGATATGTCAGGGAAAACAATTTCTAAAGTTAGTGGAGGAATGGTTACAAAACATAATCGTTTGAAAGCGAACCCAACCATTGCAATGTTTATTGCTAAAAGAATTAGTGAAGAGGTTAAGGATTTAGGAATAAAATCTTTCTACATAAGAATTAGGGCTAAAACTAGAAATCCTTCACCAGGTCCTGGAGCAAACACGATTGTTAAAAGCTTAACTAGAGAGAATTTTAAAATTTTAAGCATTTTGGATACAACAAGAATGCCTCGGGGAGGTCCAAAGAAGAAGGGAGGCCGTAGAGGTAGAAGGCCGTAAGCCTTAAATAACAAAAGAATCAAATAGTAAAATGAAAATAATTAAACAAACAGAAAATAAATTGATATTTAGTGCAAATGTTAATGAAACTTTTGCGAATGCCTTGAGAAGAAGTGTGAATAAAATTAAAACCCTAGCTATTGACCAACTAAAGATTTCTAAAAATGATTCCGCTCTTTATGACGAAACAATTGCCCATAGGTTTGGATTAATCCCCTTGAAAATGGAAAAAGTTAAAGAAGAGGATGAGTTAAAATTAAAAGTTAATGCTAAGAAAGAGGGTTTTGTTTATTCTGGAGATCTAAAAGGAGACGTGAAGGTCGTTTATGATAAAATCCCCTTAACTTTGTTGGGTGAAGGTCAAGAATTAAAAATTGAGGCCACAACTAAACTTGGAACTGGCGAAGAACATGCTAAATTCTCCCCCGGATTTATATTTTATAGAATTGCTAATGATGTTGTGATGGATAAAAAATACTTAGAAGAGATTAAAAAAATCTTTCCCGACAACGAAGTAAAAATTAAGGGTGAAAAGATTGTAGTAACAGATGATAAAGAAAAATCTGTTTTAGATTTCTGTGAAGGTTTAGCTGAAAAAAATGGGGAAGATGTTGAACTTAAAGAATTGAACGAGATTATATTCAGTATTGAATCTTTTGGGCAAATTGAATCTAAAGAAATTATGGAAAAAGCTTGCGAGATTCTTGAGAAAGACCTGAAGGATTTTGGAAAGAATTTAAAGTGAGAGGTTAAGAGGAATTATTAAAGAGAATTTTCTTTTGTTTAAGATTACTGAAAAATTTTGGCAGTTTAAATTTGCAAAAAAATACTGCTATTACAAAAAAGAACTTAAAATTCTTAATAATCAAATATCCTTGAAACTGAAAAAGTAAAATTAAAATGTATAAAAAAGATAAACTTTGATTCAAGTTTGAAAAATCTAAACAAAGCTTCCGTAAAATTAGATATTTCAAGGTTAGAAATTTTGCAAAAAAAATATTGCTAAAAAGAACTCTTGCAAAAACCTCAGAATCCCTAGAAAATTTAAGGTATATTTTTAATTGAAAGATAATCCTAACTCCCTTTCTTCTTAGGCAACTTAAATCCCTTAGAACCCTAAAACCCATACTCTCTAGAGAACAAAGATTGCTTGAATTAATTAAAAGAAAAACCCTAGGAAAGTCATAAAGTTTCTAAGATTAAATTTTTCATATAGGTTTGCTACCTTTCTTTAAATTAATAATTACCTTTAAGAACTTTCCCATAGAGAAAAGTCTTTTCAAAATTAAAAATTAAAAAAGCAGCCCTCACTCAAAGAGAATATTGGGCTGCTTAAATCAATTAGCAGTTAATCCTACAAGGGACACGCTTCCATCAGGATTAAAGAAGGCTAACACCTCCCCATTATGATTTTCTAATCTAGATTTAGGACCCCAGATTTGTACCCCGGTAATCCAGTCATCTTCCTCGTATACTCCGTTGCAAATCAAAGGAATTTCCACCTGGAGGCCTTCGGAATTACCAAAATCTCCGAGCAATCTTCCGTTTAATCTATGGTTAAGGAAATAGGGCCAGGCTTTTTCTTTTGGTAAGGTCCACAAAGGAGGATCTTCATTCCTGGCTCCGGGAATGTCCTGTGACATCTTGATTTTCACGAAGATATTCTCTCTTCTCGGGTCATGCTTCCAAGATTTGATTATTGCTCCGTTTTTCAGATAGATTTTTTCACCAGATTTTATTGCTCTGGAATCATTCTTCAATTCCCCTTTGTAGGTTTTACCATCAAAGGTATATGAAATGAGATTCCCTTTTCCAAATAAAACCAGGTGAAGCACGCCATAATCGTCACTTAAAGTTTCGAAAATTTCCGAGTATAATTTTTGGGAAACCTTCCAGTGATAGCTATAAAGATTTTTTTCGAAATCTTTTTGAGATTGAGCAGCTTTAAGTGCTTCGAGTTCAATTTGAGTCTTTGCAGCCTCTTCCTCCTTGTTGCAAGAGGGGCATGTGATTGCCAAGCCTAGCAAGGCAATTAACAGAATTAAAATTGAATTTTTCATTGTTAAGGATATGTTAGGAGTTTAATGCATCCAGAAGACACCGAACTTTGACAATTCCTGGTTCGGCTGAAAAGAGTTCAAGAGCCTCCTCCAGCTCTTTTGAAGGCTCTTCATTTAAAATAAGAGAAGGGGGTTCATTTTGAAATACTTCTTCAAAGCCCTTTTCTTGAGAAAACTTTAAGAAAGCTTCTCTTTTTGGACAACTTGCAATTCCTACCTTTTCTCCTTTTTTATCAAGAAGAAGAACCTTTTGAAAACTTCCCGGAATTGGGGTTGGAAGTTTTTTGTAATAAATTTTAATCATAATTTAACAATTAAAGGGATTGAATAATCTCAGAGCAATTAATCTCAATTGCTTCAAAGGAGATGCCTCCTTTTTTTATAAGGGGATACGAAATAAGAAGCACTCCTGTTCCAACATGCAAGCAGAATACCTCTAGTTCCTTCTCTGCAAAATGCAGAGGCATTACTCCGAGAAACTTTACCATCAAAAGAAATTTTTCAATTCTCATTGCAAAGCCTGTTCCCAAGGGAAAATCCGAAGGGAAGCAAGTTTCTTTTTTTCCTCCAAAAGAGAAAGTTGGAAATATGGTGTAATCAAATTCCTTTAAATCCCCTGTTGGAACAAAGACTATTTGATTTTCCAGTTTCCGGGTGTTTAACCCTAAAGGAATTGCGTTTGAGAAACTTATTCTCTCTTTAGAGAAATTTAAGATTATCATCTCGGCTTCACTCTTGAAACCAAGTAACCTGAAATTAAGATACTCTTTCATAACCTTAAAAAATTTAGTTAACGTTTCATCATTCTGTTGTAAGAAATTTTCTTTACTTTGGAAGGCCTTCTTACTTTTGCCTTTGTGTCCAAATAGGACTTGGCCTTGAGCCAATTGTAAGAGAAATGATTCATGTTCCTTCTTTTTTAGTTAATTAACTCTTCTAAAGATTTATCAATCTCTAGACCTCATGCCTTGCATGCCTCGGGTATTTTGAGGATTTGATTATCTCTTGCTGCACCTCCTTTCTTGGATCTTCCATTAAAAGTAAAATTCCCACAATTCCTTGAAGAGTTTTATGAGAAAGCCTCAAGCTTAAAAAATATTTTCTTCTTGAAAATCCTCTTAAAGATTATATTTACTTGCGAAAAAGCCTAAGAATCCTTTTGAAGAAACTTTTAAAAAAGAGGATTGTTGCCATTACCCCAGAAACTAATAAACACCCCATAATTAATGAAACCCACAAAGGGGCACCAGCAATTGATCCGTAAACTAATCCAAGAATTAATCCATAAGCTAAGTTGAGAATTAATCCATAAGCTAAGTTGAGAATTAATCCATAGAATAATCCGATACTTAATCCAAGAATGAGCCCGATATTTAACTCGTAAACTGCCGCAGTGATTAATCCATAAAATAATCCCAAGAATAATCCCGCGGTTAAATCTCCCTTGAAAATCCTTCCTTCCCTAACTTGCAAGTTTAATAGTTTCATTAAATTAAATAAGATTAGAAAAAAGCCAAAGATTGTTAAAGAATTTAATCCTAAATTTGCCCAAGTTCCTGGAAAAGTTAGGGTTTTTTCAAAGATAAGAAAAGTTGAACTTATTTCTTGATTTACTCCAAAAATTGCGATCCAAGCAAGATTCAGTGTTGCAAAGATAAGTGTTAAATTGATGGAAACTTTTTGAATTTTTTCAAAGTCCCAATTTCCGTTTTTTAAGAAACTTTTTGTTTCTTCTTTTTTTGTTTTTTTCATTCTTTTATTTATTTGTGTTTATTGCTACTTGATGAAACTCTTGAGATTCTAACCAGGATAGGCCTTATTCGAGATTAAAGAAAACAGCAAGCACGAAGGTAAACCACTCCTCCTATCTTTTACGACCCTATGAAAAATCATAAAAGAATTGCTTGCTGCTGTGAATGTTAAACTAGGGAAACTATTTTTTTGTTTTCATCCGGGCCTTTAGGCTAAAGAACCATTTTCTTCCATAATACAGAATTGCTCCTGCAATTAAGATTATCGGGATTGCCCATAACAAACTCTTTCCAATAAAGGAAAGAATTAAGAAAGGAAGCGAGATTCCAGCGATAACAGCTTCCCAATCTTTCTTAAGATCTACTTTCCCTTGCTTGAAAAGGCTTTTCAAAGCAGGTAAAAAATTTATCAACAGATATGTTGCAAGAAACCCATCACGCAAAGCGTGGAAAATTCCTAGAACATACCCAAGGATGAATCCCATTAAGACAATCCTTGAAATCAAAGAAAAATTGTTTTTCATTTTAGCTTCCTCCTTTCTTTGAAGTAAAGAAGAGTCCGAAAATTCCCCTAAATAAGAGAAAAATCAGGAGGCCTAAAACTGCTCCTGCTCCTGCTGCAATCGCTCCTTCTCTGGTTAAAGAAAGAGAGGGACTAAACCTTTCCTTAGTTGACGCCAGAATCTCTGCGTCTAAAGAAGAAAAGAAATTTTTGTACAAACGAAATCCGCTTGTGCTCAACTTCTTATCAAGGTAGTTGATCCTAGTCAGCCTGCCGAAAGAATAGGCTAACTTTAATCTAACATATGCATCCAGCTCTGAGAGGGGCTCGTTTACTCCCTCCAACTGGATTCTTGAGTCATCCATCTTTCCGAATTCTTCTTCAGAAGTGGAAAGGATTCTACAGTAGCGCTCATACTTCTCTTTCTTAAGTTGAGAAAATGATTTGCTGTTTTCACCCAATTCAGCTAATTCAATAGCATTCTTGGTTTCAGTTTCAATCTCAACCAGAACTCTCTTGTTTCTGGGAGATTTGGTTCGATGATACTCGAGGAGCTCTTCTTTTTGCTCCTGGATTTCAGCTCGGATTTCCAGCTCCATCCCCCCAAGGGTCTGATGGTACTGAGAAATGAGGCTAGGTAATTGAGAACCAATAATGATTCCCCCGACCATTAGGAAAAGGACGAAAGCTCTTCCAACTTTCTTCCTAAAGATTACCAAAAGAACCATCAAAGTGATTCCTAAGATTACTAATAGGTTTACAATTGTTGCATTCATAATTTTAAAAATATTAAATTATTTTTTGTAAATTATTTAGATTTCTAGATATTTCAGTTATTATTAGTATAAACGAGTGCGAAATATGTTAAAATAGCTTATTTCAAAGGTATTTCAGTTATTTCACGTGGTAATTTCTAAAGAAATATGTGAAAAACCGGAGAGGGTTTTTCATTTTTCAGGCTATTTCACTAAGCCTAAGCGGCAAAGCAAAACATAAAACAGGTTTTTCATACATCTAAGAGTTCAAAGAGGTTAAAACAAGTTAAGATTTATTTTGTAAATCTTATTTGTTGTTTTGTTTATTCTTTGTTCTTGTATCGAGGTTATCCGTGTTTTGTATTTGTTTATTTGTGTGTGAATATGCTTATGCTAATCTAATTAATTTCTTCCAACCTTTATCATATTTAATTTCTTGAATTTTAATTAAACCTTTTTCCAATAATTCGTTCTTTACATTATTTCCTTTTCTCGCAGATAATCCTACTGCCTTGTACAAACTAGTTGTATTCAAGTTATGTTCAGAGTGCTGCTTAAGGAAAACTAAAAACTTGTTTTGATCTGAACTTAAACCGTTTGGAACTTCTTGAAATTGTCTTGCTTCTTTCTTGATTGGGTCGCTTTCAACAACTTGAATTTCTCTAACAACCTTCTTTCCTCTAATCTTATTTTGGATCGCTCGATTAAGTACAGTTAAAACATCAACTAGATTGTAAACTTGCTCTTCCAATCTTTCTTCTAATGCCAACTCAATTTCAATTAAATTTTCCCCGTCTTTTAACCTATTTTTAACAAAATCATAAAGAATTTTTTGAGTCTCGGTTAAACCAGTCAAATCTTCTACAAAAGTCTCCTTGATTTCTGTTTTAATTTTTGGAGCTTCTTTCACGATTGTTTTGATCTCTTGAATAACTTCTTCTTTTGGTTTTTCAATTAGCTCTCTTTTACGTTTAACCCCCAATTCAGGAGGATAAAGAGGAGCATAGTTTTTTATTACATTAAAAAATTCTGAATCTTCTTTTTGAACATTCTCTCCTTCTAAAGCATATTTCATTCTTTTAGCTAATCTTTCATCAGAAATTTGATACTCCCTCAGATCGATAAAAGGGGCTTCAATTAAAAAAGGCGTCGGAGATCTCTCTGAAAGTTTAACAATTGCCGAACCTACCGGCAACCTTGAAAAGACCTCTTTGTTATCAGATAACTGAGTTAATCCACTAATTGCTCTAATATCCTCGGGCAACTGCTGTTGAAAAGCCACATGACAGGCAGAATTTCCCGTTACAGTATCACTCAACTTTGAAGCGTGCTGATCTAAACAAATTAATCCCACCCCATATTCTCTCATTTCTCTATAAATCATATCTGTCACAGATTCCGAAACAAAGTTTGTTTTTTGTTTAAGAAAAACATTGTGCGCTTCGTCTACTAAAATTGCATAGTCAAATTCTGTATCCTTTCTTTCATTTGCTTTCTTTAATTTGTAGATGTAAGTCAAAATATATTCTGCAAAAAACTTTTTTTCAATATTTCCTAAAGAGTTTAATTCAAAGATTACCTTCTTGTTAAATAAATCTTCAATAGAGAAACTTTTCTTACCGTCGTAATTAACAACCGCCCCAAATGAACCAAAAGTTAAAACTGAAGCAATCCTCATTGCGGATTCGTACCATCCTGTCTCCCTACCCTTAGAATTCCTTGCCTTATTTTCTAACAGTTTTTTAACATGCTGCCAATTAGGATAATGCTTTTCCCCCTTATAAATTCCCCAAGCTTCGAAGATTTCATCTAAAGTTTCTAAAAGAATTTTATGAACTCCGAAAGAAGCTGAAAAGCTTTCTACCAACAAATCAGATAAAGTATTTATCCACTCTTTTGGGGCTATTCCTTTGGGAGGGATATTAATATTTGTTTTAAAGAAGTTACTCACCAAATCATTTCCAATAGTAAAAACCCTTACATTTGAATCTAAATCTACCAATGGCCTAAAGGATTTTTTCCAGTCAAAAACTAAAAAAGGCTTATCTTTCTTTAAAAAAGTTTTTAAAATATTTATTGCAAAAGTGGTTTTACCTGAACCAGACATCCCAGTAACGCAAACATGCCTAGGCCAATCTGATTCTCTAAGTTCAAAAGGAAAAAGTTTTTTCTTCGCATAACTTATGTGCGCTAAAGGATAATCTCCTTCCATTTCTTCTTTTATCGGAGGCTCTAAAAGCACTTCTCGGTCTAATAACCGTGATAAGTATTTTTGATACAGCCCCCCTAAAATTTGCAAAAGCTCGTTTTTCTCTTCGAAAGATTCAGAAGTAGTATACTTAAAATATAATTGATCTATCTTTTCTCCGAATAAAGGTTTCAATTTTCTTGCAATTTCTTCGATTGTTGTTTGTCTTTGCATTTTATTCTCCTAAAATTCGGTTCATTGTGTTTAATCTATCTTGTTTTTCAGTGAGCTGCCTTTCTGTTTCTCTAAGCTCTTTCTTTAAGAGAGCTATGTCTTTCCACGCACTTATCTTTTCATTCAACTGCAATTCTCCTACTTGAATTTTTTTATGCCTTAAATCATTTTTTTCTCTAACTAAATCTCGGGGATCTAAATCGGCCGCAAAGTTTCCTTCATTTTCTAATAAAAAATTATTAATTTCCGTCTTCATTTTTTCTGCCTCTTTAAATACCAATTCGCTGAGCTTCTCTCTTTCAGAGATCATTTTATTTATTTCTGAAACAGATGTTTTCAAAGCTTCTAACTTCCCTCGTCCAATATCTGAAAGATCCGACAAGCTGGAACTATTTCCAGTTATTTCGGGTATTTCCCAACCAGAAAAAACTTCCTTTTGACTTAGAGTATCTTTGATTTCCATGGATTTGCTACTATTTAGTAGTTTATAAGCTTTTCTATAATTATTCATTTATTAGTGACAACGTAATACCTTAGAAAAAGAGGTTTTTAGGGTGGGAAAACGTAAAAAAGTAAAATAACAAAAGTTTTATTAGGAAAAAATAAGAGAAATTTGTCAAGCGAAAGTTTTTATATTGCTCGGGATTTGGATAAACATAGGTGGGTGTGCCGGAGCGGTCAAACGGGACAGACTCAAGATCTGTTGGCTTATGCCTACGAAGGTTCGAACCCTTTCACCCACATTTGTTCAATGGTTGCTGAATCGAAAACCCACTAGAGGTTTTCAATTCTAACCTGCTCATCCACACGAATTATTTAAAGAAAGTTTTATAAACTAACTTAAACATAATTTTTTACTGCGAGTTGAAAGCGTTGAGCAGAAACGTTTTTTCTCGATAAATAAAATGAAATCGAAAACAAAACTTGAAAACCAGTTAACTAAAAAGGGCAATAAATCTTTAGTTGAGACAATAATCTTGGCCAAGAAAAATTCTTCATGGATTTCAGTTGCGAATGTGCTTACTGGACCCGCAAGAAAAAAAATTAATATCAACGTGGGAGAATTGGATTCTAAAATAGAGGATGAAGAGATGATTGTTATTCCAGGAAAAGTTTTATCTGGAGGAGAAATAACCAAAAAATTAAAAATCGCTGCATTAAATTATTCTGAAAAAGCAAAAGAAAAACTGTTAAAAGCTGGCTGCGAAGTATTGTCATTAGATGAAGCAATAGCTAAAAATAAAGAAGCTAAAGGAGTTAAAATAATAAAATGAAAATTATAAATGGAAAAGGTCAAGTCTTAGGAAGATTGGCTTCTACTGTTGCTAAAGATCTTCTGAAAGGTGAAGAAATTTCTATTCTTAATTGCGATAAGATGATTATCACGGGAAAAAAGAAATCCCTTAAAGAAGAATTTGAAGAAAAAAGAAGTCGGTTCGGACATAGTCAGAAAGGTCCTAAACATCATGCGACAAGCATTAAAATTGTGAAGAGAACGATAAGAGGAATGCTTCCTGATTTTAGGGGGGGAAGGGGAAAAGAAGCATTTAAGAGAGTTAAATGCTATGTAGGCTTACCAAAAGAATTTGAAGGAAAAGAAATTATCGAACTTCCACCGATAAAAAAAATAAAATATTCCTCAGTAAAGGAATTCACAAAAGAATAAAATGACAATAGAAACAAAGTATAAACAAGTTCACACTTCAGGAAAAAGAAAATCCGCTGTTGCTAAAGCTTATCTATCAGAAGGAACAGGGAAAATTTTATACAACGGACAAGATTATGAAACCTTAAATTTATTTAATAGATTAACCCTCGCAGAACCAATTAAAATTGCAGAGCAGATTCTCGGAAAAATTAATTTTAATACAAAAATAAGTACTAAAGGGGGAGGGGAAAAAGGCCAAATCGAAGCAGCTAGGCTTGCCTTAGCAAAAGGAATTATTGAATTTACAAATTCTGAAGCCTTAAAAGAAGCTTACACGGAATATGATAGAAACCTTTTAGTTGCCGACATTAGACGTAAGGAGGCTTACAAACCAGGAGATTCTAAAGCTCGTTCAAAAAGGCAATCTTCTAAGAGATAATCATACTGAGATTTAATTTAAAAGTATTTTTAAAGCTTATTTGAGATTTATTTTATTGACAAATTTACATAAGGATAAGCAATAATCTTATTTGAAAAAAGTAATTCCAAATAAAAAAAGTTTTTAGAAAAGACTAATTTTTCATGATTATTTTTTAAGTTTCAATCGTTCTAATTTATCTTGGACTTGATTGAATAAAATTGCAGAGATTATCGGCTCATGATCTCCGTTGTGTACTTCCCCATTAAATCTTATTTTTCCTAGGTAAGTGAAATTTGTTAGGATTTTCTTCAAGCCATTAAGTGAAAAACCATATTTCTTAGAGAGTTTGTTTAAGCTTATATCTAAATTATAAAATTCTAAAAAAATATCTTCCACAATTTTTGATTTTTCTACGTCCTTTTCTAAGTGATTCCTTACCAATCTGTACCCAAATGCAGGTCGAGACATTAGACTTCCAGTTATTGCTTTCTTCATCATACCTTTCTTTTGATTTTGTCCTCGGGAAAGAGAGAGTATTCCAACCTGTCTCTTCAATTCTTTATTTTCTTTTCTTAATTGCTCAATTTCAGTTTCCATTTTCTTCATTAATACTATCTAAAGGAGACTTTATTTTTTTTAATTCTTCCGTTGAAATGTGAGTATAGATTTGGGTCGTTGCGAGGTTGGAATGACCCAACATTTCCTGAATAAATCTAATGTCAACCTTGTTTTCCAGAAGATGCGTTGCAAAAGAATGCCTTAAGGTGTGACAATGGACTTCTTTATTTATTCCTGCCTTCTTTGCAGCATTGGATACAATCTTCTGCATATTTCTTGAAGACATTTGTTTATTATCTCTTCCTGAAAAAAGATAAATTTGATTAAAATCCTTCTGAATTTCTACTTGTTTTTTCAATTTTTCTAAAAGAAATTCTGGAATGTTGAAAACTCTATCTTTCTTTCCCTTTGCCTGTCTTATCTGTCCAATTTTCTCTGTGAAGTCTAAATCGTTTACTTTGAGATTTGTCAATTCAGAAACTCGCATGCCGCAAGCATACATTAAAGAAACCATCAATTTAGATTTAGAGTTTGCTATTGAATTCATTAGGTTTGTGACCTCTTGCTTAGTTAAGACCGTTGGAAGCCTCTTCTCCCTCTTTGGCCTCTTTATTGAGGCAGTTAAATCTTTCTTTAAAATTAGGAGATATGCAAACTTTATCGCTGAAAGAAAAAGAATTATTGAAGTGGATGATCTATCTGAGAGATTCTCGGAAATATAGAATTTTACGTCATCCTCCGTCAATTGGTCTGAGTTTTTGCCCACAAAATCCAAGAACTTTTTATTTGCATCTAAATAGTTTCTTAAAGTATAATCAGAACTTTTAGAAATTTTTAATTCAACCTTTAGTTTAGTTAAGAATTCCTCTTTTTCCATTAAGAAGGTTGTGCGAACTTATTTATAACCCTTTGGTTTTCTTTGAAAAGAGCAACCTTTGATTTACAAACATAATTATTACTGCTCCAATAAGGAAAAGCCAGTCTATCCAAAAAGCAAGAGCTACAAAAATTAGGGCTAAGACAGAGAGAGAAAATACTTTCCAGTTCATTATAACTCATAGAGTATAATAATAGTTATAAACTATTTGGAACTAAAGAAGATATGGAAAAAAATAGAGCCCTTGAATTGGTTTTAGGTATGATGTTTCTTGTTTTGGTTTTTGTTATGGTGATTATTGGAATTGGTGCTAGTTCTTCTGGATCTAAAACGAGTGTCAGTAATTCTTATAACACTTACAATTATTGCGAAGACTGCGAAAAAGAAACACTTCAACCAATTATCCAAAGACAACTTCTTGAAGCACCAGTTTACATTTCAAAAAGAGCGCCAACCCAAACATTATGTAAAACGACTTACTTAGAATACTCTGATGAATATATTCGTGCCAAATCCTGCGAATCAGATAACGCATGCTATTGGACCACTACCAAGAAAGACTATAGTCAAATTTATGAAATTCGATCAAAAAGTGCTTATGTATCTGAAGGCAACCACCTAAAAGAGCAAGCTTTGGGAGGGTATGCAGACACATTTAGAGTTTGGATTGAAAACAAAGGAGTTTCAGATTATTTTACCGTTAAATATTATTTTTCTGATTGTTCTGGGAATGTCAAAACTTATGAGCAAAGAAGGTATGTTTCTTCTGGTAGCAGAGAAGAATTTAGATTCAGAGATGTGAGCAGAAATGTTGATGCTTACTGCTCTTGGAAATATGTTGTGGATCGATCTTAAAAGTTAATCTAGATTAGCTTAGTGCAAAGCTATTTTTTGATTTTATGGGGGTTTTATACCTTATTTGAAAAAAAGCGTTAAAAATGCTGATTTTTGCTCAAAAAGGACTAAAAACAGGTAAAAAGGTTCGCACAAGGTACATTGTGCGAACTATTGTTTTATTTGATTTTTTGACTCAGATTCTAAGGATTTTTTCATTTTTTCTACATTAAGAAGAACTGTTTGTTTTGAAAGATAGTTTTCACATAGTCTTCCTCTGCAAGCAGGATTGAAGCAATTAGTTTTAACACAGTCATAAGTTAGAGCTTGCAAGGGATTTTCTGAATAAAAAGATTCCATTAAAAAATTAAGTATCGCTTATTTTTAATTTTATGTGCTTTTGAAAAGATTCAAAAAATTATTTGCACTTAGGTTAGGTTTATGAAAATAATTTGTTGGGCTAAGCTTTGAGTGTTTTCAAATCTTTCTCTAATTTTAATCATTAAAAGAAATCAAACCTACCAACTTCGCATGCCCCTTAATCTTCTTCAAAGTAGCTAACTCTGATTCCAATCCCTGGATTTTTTTGTTTAAATCTAATCCAAAATGTTTTCTTGCATACTCATTTAGTTCTTTCTGATCCGCAGAAGGTTCTTTTACCTGACAATTTGGGCACTCAGAGCACTTGCTTCTGTGTCCCTCATGCTACCTTAGGAATAGAAATTTGATCATAAGGACAAATAGAAACAATTATTCTCTCATAAAGAGATAATTCGCTTAGAAAGAAAGGTTATTTTCCCAGTTTTCCAATCTTGATAAAATCTAAGCTTTACCAGGAAAGAATTAATTTTTAAGAATATTTAATTTTTTAGACTTTCTTGTGCGCGAAATTGCTTACACTTAGGTTATGTTTGTGCAAGCTTTTGAAATTTTGAGGCTCCTTTTTATTCTTTTGCGGCATTTCTTTTGTTTTTTAAAAAAAATTAAAATTTTACTTTTTTAGGCTCAGAAAAGCCTGTTTATTCTTTTTTCAAACAAGAGATTGGTTGTTGGAGGTTGTTTGTTTATGTTTGAACAGCCTGTTGGTGGCTGTTTATTTGCTTTTGGCTGTTTGGACAGGTTGTTTTTCCATTATTTTTTTAATTATTTTTTGCATTAAAAATTTCTTTATTTTTAGAGGTTTTTTGTTTTTTATCGAGGGTTTTTAGGAAACATTTTTAAACTACATTTTTGTAATATGAACATGTTTGGATTATTTGGTTCAAAAAAGAGGCTTGAAGCTGTCCAAGAAGACACAAAAAAAGGTTTTGAGGCAGTAAAAAAAGATATTTCTTCTGTAAGCGGATGGATTAAACACTTAGATTCTGAAAAAAATATGCAAAAAAAAGACCTTGAAGAGGTTAAACAAGTTTTATCGTCGATGGAAGCAGAGATTGAAGGATTAAAAAATGTTATTTCCTTGCTTGTTGAAGGTCGTTCGAACAGGCCGTTCAAACAGGCGTTTAAAACAAACACCCCCTTGTTGGATAAACAAACACCTGTTTATGACGTTCAAACAGGTGTTCAAACAGGTGTTCAAACACCAGATTTAAGCTATTTTTCCTTAACAGAGAGAGCTATTCTGTTGGTACTCTTAAATACTGACATGAAATTAAGTTATGAAGACTTAGCAGCAATGTTAGGGAAGGAAAAAAGCACAATTAGAGGGCAAATTAATGCTATAAAGTCCAAAAGTGAGAGTTTAATTGAAGAATCTGTTGAATTAAATGGTAAAAAAAGGATATATATCCCAGAAAAGGTTAAAGAAAAGATGCTAAAAAAGGTTAAAGTGAGAATTAAGAAGGAATCTTTCGAAGAAAAATCTCAAAAATAAAGCAAAAATTAATTAAAAAGTGTGACTTTGCGAATGGATAATTAAGAAAATAGTCAAAAATCAAAGATTTCAATGAAATTTTAGATTAGAAATTTTCCTCTTATCAACGAGAAAATACTGATAAAGGAACAATATAAAAGTTATTATGCATACCGAAAAAGTATTTTAAGAAAATTATATTTCTCTGAGTTGTAAGAGCGTGTTTAAGGTAGCCAATTTACGCAAATTATGTGTTATTGAGAGAAATATCTCTTTGTTGTTCTTCTTTGATTTATCAAGAGGAATCCCTTTGAAAATTAATCTTTTGACATAATCCCTTATTGAACTTTCAGTTAAATTTAATGTCTCTGATAACAATTTATAATTAACTTGTTCTCCCTGATCTTCTAATTGGTAGATTGTAGAAAAAACCAGCATCTCCTTTTCTGTGAGCTTCTTTATTTTCTTGGTTAACTCTATTTTTGCAAGTTCAATAGAATTTATCGCGTTTGAAGCATCATTTAGGGTTTTTCCTAAATGTCTGTCTGTCTGTCTATCTGTCTGTCTGTCTGTCTGAACCCCTTCATTTCTTATGGAAATACCTAAATTTTGAGCATTTAAGGGCCTAAAAAGGCTTTTATCTGTCTTATTTTCAGTAAAGATTGAAGGTTTTTTTATTACGTCTGTCTGTTTGTCTATTTGAAAATTTATCTCTGGGTTGTGCGAACTTTTGTTTTTAGAATATATTCTTTCAACAAATTTACTTAACTCAAGAACAGAAGATTGAAGATAACTTAAATCTGCTTTTAGAGAGTTTATTTCAATAAAAATTTGATTTATATCTTGCTTTACTAAATCAAATGCTTCCTTTACTCCTTCCATCAAAAGAAATGGAACTTATTCTTTATAAAAATACAGATAATGAAAAATAACTATTGAACTAACGTGCTTGTTGTAATTTATAGAATGAATACACTTTGTCCGACAATCTCCACCGGGATCTCCTCTTATAAGTTATTCCTCCTGGATTTTTTTTTATTTCTACAATCAAGCCTTTTTCTTTAAGGCCTATTAGAAGACTTTTGATAAATTCCTCATCTCTTGCTAATTCAAGAGCTATATGGGATGTGAATAAAGGCTTGGGGTTTTGAGAAAAGAGATGTGCTAAAATCTGCTCAGAAATCTTTTCTCTTTTCTCTTTTGAAATTTTCATAAAATAATTATTCGGTTATAGTTTAAATAATTTTATTCGAATAAAAAATCTTTTTCTAAAAGGTAAATATTAATTATTTTAAGTTAGAAATGATAAGAACAACAAGTTATTTTTTATCTTTTTGAAGTCCATTAATCATTGGTAATCTAAAATGTGCTGGAAGATTTATTTCTTCTTCTAATTGAAGAGATTTTATGTTTGATTTTTTGAGTATTAAGTTAAAGATAACCATTCTAAATTCCTCAGAAATTTTTTTATCTTTCCAATCTCTTAATATGTCTTTGGCCTTTTTCTGATCAACTGCTAAAAGAATGTTTCCCTTGAATTCTATATTGGCTATTTCTGGTTTGTAGTCTATTCCATATTGAAATTTTATTGTCAAGAAAGATTCCTTAGATTTGATTAAATTTGATTTTATTTCCTTAAGATCTTCAATATTTATTTTAGTTTCTATTTTCAAATCTTTAAAATTATCTTTGATCTTTTCAGCGTTTATCTTAGTAAAATTAAATCCAGCTAATTTCATTGTAATATCTAAACAAAAAAAGTGTTTTTAAAGATTTTGGTGGTTTTTTATTGGGTTTGATTTAAAAATTATTAAATTCATTTAATTTAAATCTTCTTCAGAAACAATTACAAAATCACCTATTGCAATAATTGCATTATAAGGAATTAATAATTCACTTGAAGGTGTTCTTTCTAAATTTAAATTTTTTGTGTACAATGTTGAATCTTTAACTACAATATTAATTAATTCTCCAGATTTGGTTTCAAAAGTTATATCTTTTACGAAGCCCAACCTTTTACCTTCTTTAGTTACAATCATTTTTCCTACTAAAGAATGAAATGGTTTTTTTTCTGTTTGCATAATTAAACTAGTTTCAAATTCTTTATAAATTTATCTGCATTGGAAGAATTTCTTAAATTTATAAAATTTATTTACTTCTTTATTTATTCATTTTTTTACTTTTTAAGAAAGATATATAAAGATTGAAGAATTTCTGTAATTAATTATTAAAAAAGCGCGTGAATTATACTCTCACACCCTTTCATTTCTACTGGAAACTTTTTATTTTTTTATTTTTTTATTTTTTTATTTTTAATTTATTTAATTATTTTTCTATTATTTCAATAATAATAATAATAATAATAATAAATTAAAAATTTAGCAAAAATTCTTTTTAAATTTAAAAAATGTATTCAAGATTAACCTTCTTATCAAGTTTTCCATTAGAAATGAAGGTGTTCTTCTTTTTTAGTAGTTCTATTTATTTAAATAAGAAAATCTATTTTTTTCGAAGAAAAACAAAAAAAATCTCTGTTTTCCAAGGGAAATCTACGTGGGTCAGGGATATGTGTTTTGGATAATATAAACAATTAAATAGGCTCTTTATTTTAAGAATCAATGGGAATAGAATTAGATAAAATTTTTGAAAGTTTTGATAAAAATAGAATTTTTAGAGATAAATCAATGCTTCAAATAAATCATAAACCAGAGGAAATTCTTCATAGATCTGAGCAAATTAAACAAGTTGCTTCTATTCTTGCTCCTTGTTTAAGGGGGGAAAGGAATTCTAATCTTTTTCTATACGGAAAAACTGGAACAGGTAAGACTTTGACAATTCAATATGTTAAAGAAGAATTAATTAAAAGATTCAATAAATCTTCTGATTTTGAATTAAAAATTGAATATCTTAATTGTAAATTGAAAAAGGTTTCAGATACAGAATATAGAATTTTAGCAGAACTTGTTAAAAAATTGGGCGGTGAAGTACCTTCTACAGGATTGCCTACTCAAGCGGTTTATACTCAATTTATTGATTTAATTGATAAAAATAAACAATTAATCATCTTGATTTTAGATGAGATAGACCAAACAGTTAAGAAAATTTCCGATAATTTTTTATACAATTTAACTAGATTAAATTCAGAATTAGCAAAATCTCAAATTTCTATAGTTGGAATTTCTAATAATTTAACTTTTTTAGATGAGATAGATCCGAGAGTTAGAAGTAGTTTGAGTGAAGAAGAAATAATCTTTCCTCCTTATAATGCAATTCAAATTCAAGATATCTTAAGTAAAAGGGCAATAAAAGCTTTCCAAGAAGGAGTTTTAACAGAAGGAGTTATTGCTAAATGTGCTGCATATGCTGCTAGAGAGCATGGAGATGCACGTAGGGCTTTGGATTTGTTAAGGGTAGCAGGAGAATTAGCTGAGAGAGAAGGTTCCGGAAAAGTATTGTTAGAGCATATAAGTAAAGCAAATAATAAAATTGAAAGAGATAAAATTTTGGATACAATTACTTCTGAACCCAAACAATTTCAATTAGTGCTTTATTCAATTTTTCAATTAGCAGAAAAAAGAAAAAATGAACCTTTTTTTACAGGAGATGTTTATAATTTGTATGAAGAAATATGTAAAAGGGATAAATCTGAAATTTTAACTCAAAGGAGAGTTGGAGATATAATTCAAGAATTTGATATGTTAGGAATAATAAACGTTCGAGTTATATCTAAAGGTAGAGGAGGACGAATGAGAGAGATTCGTTTAGCAATAACAAAAAATATATTAAATCAAGCAAAAGAGATTATTGAAGATTCACTTAATTACAAGTGACATTTTATGCTCTCGGATAGGATAAAAATGTCAAAGCAAGAAATTTTAGAATTTTGTTCAAAGGAAGGATTACTATTAGACAATGGACTAATTGAATCTTTTTTGAAGATTTCTTCTTTAAATTTAATTAAAGATTTTTTGAAGAAAATTACTTCTTTAGGTAAAAAGAAATTTATTTCCATTCCTTTAATCTGTTCCTTAAAAAACCCCTTGAAATTTTATTATACTTCTTTATCCGAAAAAGATAAAATCCAATTAAAGATTTTTTTTGAAGAATTTTCCCTTTTTAATGATGAATTAATGGAAGAACCCGTTCTAGATGAAATATCCGAATTAAGTTCTTCAGTTAAAGTTTTATCTTCTTATTCTACTCTTGGGAAATCTTTAGAAGTTAAAGATTTTGTTAATTTTTTTAGAGATAGATATAAAGTTTATAAAAACCTTCTTCAAGAGAATTCGACTTTAGAAAATCTTTCAGCAATAAATAAAATTCCTTATGAAAAGCAAAAATGTTCTATAATAGGCATGGTTTTTTCAAAAAAACAAACCAAAAATGGAAATTTGATGTTTGAGGTAGAAGATTTAACTGGAAAAATAAAGATTGTTCTTTCTAAAGATGGAAAAGAAGAGTTGTTCAAAAAAGCAGAAGAAATTCCTTTAGATTGCGTTCTTGGTTTTAAGGGTTTTGGAAATGGGGAAATTCTTTTTGCTAATGATATAATCTTTCCTGAGGCTCAATTAGGTTTTTCCCGTAAAAAATCTAATGTTGAAGAGTATGCTCTATTTATAGGGGATATCCATTATGGAAGTAAAAATTTTCTTAAAGCAGATTTCTTGAAGTTTATTGATTATCTTAATGGAAATTTTCCAGATACACCAGAAGTAAAGAAAATAAAATATCTCTTTTTAGTGGGGGATTTAGTAACTGGGGTTGGAAATTATCCAAATCAAGAGTTAGATTTAGAAATAAAAGATTTAGAGCAGCAATTTCAAAGTTTTGCGGAAATTTTATCCAAGATAAGGAAGGATATTAAAATTATTATTAGTCCAGGTAATCATGATGGAGTAAGGTTAATGGAACCCCAGCCTTTTTTGAATGAAAAGTTTGCTTGGCCACTTTATGAATTGGAGAATGTAATTATCACCGAAAATCCCGCAAGAGTAAAAATTGGAAGTAATGATTCTTTTGAAGGATTCGAAGTTTTGACTTATCATGGATTTTCTTATACTTATTATGCAAATAACGTCCCTAGATTGATGATGATGAAAGCAATGAATTCGCCAGAAAGGATAATGAAGTATTTGTTAACTTATAGACATCTAGCTCCAGAACATGGCTCTGTTCAATATTTTCCTTTTGGTAAAGATGCCCATTTTATTAATAAAATTCCAGACATTTTTGTTTCAGGGCATACCCATAAAAGCGGAGTCACATATTTTAATGATATTTTAATTGTTTCTGTCTCCAGTTGGGAAGGAATGACTCCTTATCAAGAAAAATTTGGAAATAAACCGGATCATTGTAAGGTTCCAATGATTAATCTGAAAACTCGTGCCGTTCGTATTTTAGACTTTGAAATTAAAAAGGAAAGAGAAAATGAAAACTGAGAAATATTTTCAAGAGTTTAAAAAAGAAGTGGATAAGGTTTACGCGATGGCTAATGCAGCTAGGGCTAAAGGATATGATCCTGTGGATAAAGTAGAAATTCCTCTTGCTATGAGTATGGCAGAAAAGGTTGTAGGTTTGATTTCAACAGTTTATCCCCAAATGATGAATTCAGGAATAGCTCCAAGGATACTTGAATTGGAAAAAGAGTATGGAAAATTAGATCCGACAGTTGTTTTCAAAATTGCAGAAGAAGTTTCCGATCAGAGTTTTTGTGCTTTTGAAAATACCTTACAATCTATTGATGCAGGAATAAGGATTGGTTTTTGTTATATAACTTTGGGAGTTGTTTCTTCTCCTATTGAAGGATATACTGGAATAGAAATAGATAAAACGCGTGATGGGAAAGAGTATATTCGTGCTAACTTTTCTGGGCCAATTCGTTCTGCTGGAACAACAGCTTCTTGTTTAGTTTTAATGTTAATCGATTTTCTTCGTGAAAAGTTTGGTTATGCTAAATATGACCCTACCGAAGATGAAATAAGACGAGTCTGGACGGAGCTGTCGGATTTTCATGAAAGAATAACAAATCTTCAATATATGCCTACTGAAGAAGAGGCTATTTTTTTAGCTAGAAATTTACCTTTTCAAGTTGGAGGGGACCCATCAGAGAAATTAGAAGTTTCTAATTATAAAAATCTTTCTCGTGTAAGCACGAATAATCTTCGTAGTGGGGTTTGTTTAATTTTGGGGGAAGGGTTGGCACAGAAGGCAGCTAAAGGATTCAGACTATATAATATGGCTCGTAAAAATGGGATACAGGCTACCGGTTTTGATTTTATAGAAGAATATTTGAAAATTCATGAGAAGGCAACACATGGTAAAAGCAAAAAAGGAGAGTCCCCTACTTACATGAAAGATTTGGTTGCAGGTCGTCCTGTTTTTGGACATCCTGGTCGTTCCGGAGCTTTTAGATTCAGGTATGGCCGAGGAAGAAACTCGGGGTTTAGTGCGTCTTCAATAAATCCAGCGACAATGGAAATAAGTGATAAATTTCTTGCAATGGGCACTCAGCTCAAAATAGAAAAACCCACTAAGGGATGTGTTGTTACAGTGTGTGATTCTATTGAAGGACCAATTGTTAAATTGTACAATGGTGCGGTTAAAAGACTAAATAATAGAAAAGAAGCTAAGGGGCTTTACAAAGATGTAGAAGAGATAATTTATTTAGGAGATTTGCTTTTTCCTTTTTCAGATTTAGTTAACAGGAACGCTGATTTAATAAAACCCGGATATGTTGAAGAATGGTGGACTCTAGACTTACGAGAGAAGAATGCTTCTTTAGAAAAAGAAATAGATTTTTGGAATATTTCTTTTGATAAAGCTATTAAAATAAGTGAAAAAACAGCTGTTCCTCTTTACCCAAAGTATATTTATTTTTGGACTCAAATTTCTAAAGAGCAGTTTAAAGAATTAATTTATTGGTTGGATTCTTCTTGGTTTGATGAAAAATTAATTCTTCCTTGGACAAAGAAAGATAAGGAAACTTTTTCTATGGGGAAGAGGGCTTTAGAATTATTAGGTGTTCCTCATGAAGCATTTATTGAAAATGTTGTTTTAGAAAAAGAGGAAAGTCTCGCTTTTTTATTTAATCTGGGGCTAGATTTTAGGGTTTTGAAAGAAAAGAAATTTTTAAAAGGAATTTTTTGTAATTTAAATTTTGAAAAAGAACCCTTAGAAATAGTTAATGAACTTTGTTCTTTTGAAATAAAAGATAAAGCAGGAGATTTTATTGGTTCTCGTATGGGCCGTCCAGAAAAAGCTAAATTGCGTAAATTGACTGGCAGTCCAAATGTTCTTTTTGCAGTTGGAAAAGAAGGAGGAAGATTAAGGAGTGTTAATGCAGCTTTGGAGGTTGGTAAAATAAAAAGTCAATTTCCTTTAAATTATTGTGAGTCTTGCAATCGTTATAGTATCTACAGGCGTTGCGAGATATGTGATTCTAAAACTAAAAAGAAATATTATTTTTTTGATCTTAAAGAAAAAGCAGATAATTCTAGAATTGATGGTTCGGATAGGGTTGGTGTTCCATATATGTCTCAGGATTTAAATGTTTCAGAAATTTATAATGCGTGTAAGAAAAAATTAGGTTTTATCAATTCTGAGATGCCACCTTTGATTAAAGGGGTTAGGGGAGTTAGTTCTGAGGGTAAAACAATGGAACATTTATGTAAAGGAATTCTTCGGGCGAAGCAAGGATTGCAGGTTAATAAGGATGGAACAATCCGTATGGATGCTACAGAGTTACCTTTAGTTTCTTTCAAACCTTATGAAATAGGAACTAGTCTTGAAAAATTAAAAGAACTGGGTTATGATGAAGATGTAGATGGGAATCCTCTTGAAAGGGACAATCAAATTGTTGAATTAATGCCTCATGATGTTTTAATTCCAAGTTCTCCAGAGACTCCGGATGAGAAAGGAGAGGACATCTTTTTGAATATTTGTAATTTTATAGATGAACTTTTAGTAAGGTTTTACGGATTAAAAAAATTTTATAATGTAAAAAAGAAAGAAGATTTGATTGGGACTTTGGGAGTTTGTATGGCTCCTCATAATTGTGCAGGAGTTGCTTGTAGGTTTATTGGTTTTTCTAATACTTTGGGTTTGATGGCTTCACCTTATATGCATGCTGCTATTCGTAGAGACTGTGATGGGGATGAAGCAGCCATAATGCTTTTAGGAGATGTTTTGTTAAATTTTTCAAAGCAATATCTTCCCGGCCATAGGGGAGGGACACAAGATGCTCCTTTAGTCCTTAATGCAAAAATTGATGCGGGAGAAGTGGACGATCAAATTTTGGATTTTGAGGCGGTTAGGGAATATCCTCTTGAACTTTATAGATCTTCGGAAGAAAGAAAACATTCGTCTTTAGTTCATGTTAATTGTGTCAAGGATTTATTAAAAAATGGAGAAGATCCTTATTTGGATTTGGGGTTTACTCATGATACTAAGGACTTTAACGATGGAGTTGTTTGCTCATCATATAAACTTCTTGGACAAATGCAAGAGAAAGTTCAGCATCAAATGGATTTAATTGAAAAAATCAGGGCAGTGGATACTTCTGATGCAGCACGTTTAGTAATTGAAAGACATTTTATTAGGGATCTTAGAGGTAATTTAAGGAACTTTTCTACCCAAAGTTTTAGGTGTGTGGCTTGTAACGAAATTGTGAGACGTTCTCCGTTATCAGGAGTCTGTCCATTTTGTGGGGGCAAATTAATTTTCACAATTCATGAGGGGGGAATAAAAAAATATTTAGAACCTGCTTTAGATTTAGCGAATAAATATAATCTTAGCCCTTATTTAAAGCAAACTTTGGAATTAGTCAAAGGATATATTGATTCTATTTTTGGAAAGGAAAAGGAAAAACAAGAGAATATTGACAAATGGTTTTAATTTTTAGAAAAGGTACCAAATTATTGTTGGAATAACCAATGAACCCATCATATTTGTTTTTCTTACGGGGGTTCTTAAGGAATAAATTCCCAGCAATGTTGAAGCAAGAAGAATCGCAAACCCCTTTACTCCTGAGAAGACCAGGGTAATTCCTGCTAAGAAAAAGAGGATTCCTTTTGAAAGCTTAGAGTAATTAATTTTGTGAATTTGTTTTATGGAAATTAAACTTAGTTTTTTTGTCAAAAAATAAGATATTAAACTCGAAATGGCCATTACAAAAATTAGGATTAAGAAGATTCTTGGGGTCATCAAGAGTAACTCTTTAACTGCAACTGTTGAGCCGGTTCTTGTTCTGGATAATGCGTATAAGGCTAAGAAGGAAAATTCCATTACTAATGTGTTGGTTGCTCCAAGTAAAATTAGGAATTCTTTCTGACTTTGTCTGAGCAGCGAACTTCCGATTATTGCAGCTTGGCCGGCACCCAACCCCGGAAGAAAGCTGCATAAAGGGGCAGCAATTGTGGCCCCTAAAAATGCTCTAAATTTTTTTATTTTGGTGAAAGTAATTTTTTGAGGAGGAATTAAAGTTTTATTTTTTATGCTTTGAATTAGCAAAGAGGTTCCAAATAGACCAGTAAGTAAAGGTAGAAGAGATTTTTCTGGATGAATTTGATATGAAAGATAGCCTAAAATTCCCGTTAAAATAAAAATTTTTAATGCTGACGTTTTATTTTTTTCTGTTAAGACCATAAACAAGGAAATGCTTATTAATAGCCAAGGAATAATCTCTTGAATTACAGGATGAATTTTTTGAAGAATTTTTATGGAGGGGAAAGCAATTAGGATAAAAATTATTGTTGCACTTAAACTTCCCTTTGCAGTTAAAATTATTGCTTCATAAGCTTCTCCTTTTTTTAGGAGATTGTGTCCTGGTAAAATAGATAATTCGGTTTCTGTATCCGGGCAACCTAATAAAATAGAGGGTATAAAATCTAAGAATGTGTGAGTTATGGACATAGAAGTTATGAATATTACTAGAAAAAGTGGGGGAATTTTGTAAGCGATTGTCGTAGAAATTGAAACTATAAATGCGCCTATTAGATTAATGTGGATTCCTGGCGTCAGACCTGTGAAGGTTCCTGCTAAAATTCCTAGTCCGATAGAGATTAGAATTTCTATTAACATTAAGATGTTTTATTTTTTGTATTAAAGAAGTCTATTGATTTTTTGGGATAAATTTTTGTTATAAAAAAATGAGGCTCCGAAGAGCCTCGGTGATTAACCGAAGTTAATCTGACTAACTGAAGTCAGTCGGATTGGTCGAAGACCAATCTTTTTTAGAACTAATAAATTAGTTCTAGGAAGTCAATCTTGAAAATTGACACCTTCATTAACCGAAGTTAATGGGCTCTTTCCAAAGAAAGAGTTCTTAGTTACCCGAAGGTAACAAGGAACTTAGTTTTTAGGAGGTTATAAACATTTTTGACAATTCTTTGGTGGTTATTTTATAGAAATCTTTAATAATGTTAAGGGAGTTATTTGAGCATGATAAAGAAAATGAGCGTTGAAGAAAGGCTTGAATTAATTAAGAGAAATACTGTTGAGATAATTGGGGAAGAAGATTTGAAAAATTTGTTGACTTCAAAAAAAGAACCAGTTTGTTATTTAGGGACAGCTCCAACAGGTATACCTCATGTGGGATATTTTGTTTGGGGGTTAAAGGTTGCAGATTTGTTGCGGGCAGGTTTCAGAGTTAAAATTCTTTTAGCGGATTTGCATGCGGCTTTAGATAATACTCCTTGGGAAGTTCTTGAAAAAAGATATTATTTTTATTCCAAATTAATTCCTTTAATGATTAAAGCGATGGGTGGGATGTTTCTAAATTAGAATTTGTAAAAGGGAGCGATTTTCAATTAGAGAAAAAATATGTTTTGGACTTGTTCAAACTCTCAGGTCTTGTCTCTTTTAATGATTGTCATAGGGCAGCTAGCGAAGTTGTTAAACTGGGTGAGAATCCTCGTCTATCAGGATACATTTATCCTCTTATGCAAGTTTTAGACGAGGAATATTTGAATGTAGATATGCAAATGGGTGGAACAGATCAAAGAAAAATTTTGGTTTTAGCTCGAGAGAGATTGCCTCAAATTGGATATCGTAAAAGGATTGAATTGATGAACCCCTTGCTTCCAGGTTTGATTGGGAATAAAATGAGCTCTTCTGTGGAAAATTCTAAAATTTCTTTTTTAGATGATGAAAAAACCGTTCTGAAAAAAATAAATTCTGCAGATTTTGCAGAGGGAGAGGTTAATAATGGAATAATGGCTTTCCTAAAAAATATTTTATTTGTTTTGAAGGAGGATAATGGAGAAAAATTAATTGTTGAAAGGTCAGATAAATTTGGGGGAAATTTAGAATTTGAAACTTATTCTTCTTTGGAGGAAGCTGTCAAGAAAAAAGAGGTTCACCCCTTGGATATCAAGAATTGTGTTGCAAAAGAAATTTCTATCTTATTAAAAGAGATTGAGGAACTTAGGAAAGAATTAGAGATTTTAGCAGAGAAGGCCTATCCTAAATAGATTATTTTGTCTTAAATTCTACAACGTCCAAATCTTTTAATTTGTGGTTTAATCCAATAACTTGTCCTCCGAATTTTGAAGAAGGACCCCAAATTTTTGCTTGCTTTATTTTTTTTGAAAAGCCTTTTAGTATTTTTTCTGCAGCATCTTTAACTGTTGACCCGGGTTTCATTATCATCGGTCTTTTTTCTTTCTCTTTTCCAGGTTGTTTTGTGTAAATCCTTAATATTTCAAAGCTTTGAAATATTTTTTCTTTTAATTCTTCTATTCCATTTTCTGGCCAATTGGGTATAGAGGAAGTCATCATAAAATTATATTTTTTACTTTGGAGGTTAGCTTTTATTTTTCTCTTTTCTTCTGGAGAAAGTTGATCTGATTTGTTGAAAATGATTATTTTTTTTCCTTCTGCTAAAGGTAATTTTTTTTCTATTTTTTTTATTTCTTCTAAGTCTGTTATTACAAATAATAATGTGTCTGCAGTATGCGCAGCTCCCTTGTCAAAGTTTTCTCCTTCTATCGCAGGAATTTCTACTAATTGGATTTGGGTATTTTGATGATTCATTATTCCAATTATCGCTTCATTTGTAGTGAACTTTATTTCAGAGATTTTTGGGGAAGAGTTTGTTAAAGTCTTTAAGATGGAAGATTTTCCTGAATTGGTTTTTCCAATTAGAACTGCTTGCATTTCTCCTTTTTTTATTCCGATTTGAGTGGACTTTCCCGTTTTCTTTTTCTTTTCTATTTGTGTTTCTAATTTTTTCCTTCTTGTTGTTAATTGTTGTCTTAAATTTTCTGCCCCTTTATGGGAAGGAGCATGAGAAATCATTTTATTTAATGCTATTAGCTGATCTTCTGGATTTAAGGCTTCATGAAAGGCTTTTTCTGCTGACAAGTATTCTGGGTCGTTCACGTTAATTGGCATTTAAAAGAACCCCCTGGTTCTTTTAGAATCTCCTCTAAGCTCTGAAGGGCAATTTTCAGAATTGCCTCCTAGGAAAATTGCATGATTTTGGAACCCCCTGGTTCTTTTAGAATCTCCTCTAAGCTCTGAAGGGCAATTTTCAGAATTGCCTCCTAGGAAAATTGCATGATTTTGGAACCCCCTGGTTCTTTTAGAATCTCCTCTAAGCTCTGAAGGGCAATTTTCAGAATTGCCTCCTAGGAAAATTGCATGATTTTGGAATCGTTTAATTAAGTTGAAGCTTTTTCTTATTATCATATCTTTTTAAAACTCTTTTCACTTAAAAAACTAATGAAGCTCAAAAGAAATTTAACACATAAAGAAGCAATTTCTAAAATAATGGAAAAGAAAGAGTTTTCTAAGTTACCTGAAAAAGATGTAGAAAGAGTGTTTAAGCTCTTTGATGAGAAAAATTTAATTCTTGAAGAAAAAATAAAGTGTTCTAGGGATCTTCTTAGAAAAATGTATAGTGTTTTTGCTTCGAATAAGTTATTGAATAAAAAATTTAATTCTCCGGAATGGTTTTTGAAAAAGCATATTTCTACAAGAGAGAGGTTAGGTTCTTATGAACAATTGTACTCTAGATTATTAAGGGGAGGAGAAACCATTTTTGATTTTGGGGCGGGAGTAAATGGATTTAGTTTTGAATTTTTCCCTAAGAAAGTCAATTATTTTGCTTTGGAGGCAGTGGGGCAATTAGTAGATTTAATGAATAGTTATTTTGAATCTAATTCCTTTAAAGCTAAAGCAATTCACGGGAGTCTATTTGATATTGAACTGGTTAAGGGGATGATCCGAAAAGAGAAAGGTAAAAAGGTTGTCTTTCTGTTTAAAGTTTTAGACAGTTTGGAGATGTTTGAAAAGAATTTTTCAAAAAAATTTCTTTTGGAAATTGGATTGCTTGTTGAAAAAATTGTAGTTAGTTATGCCACTGAAAGTTTAATTAGTCGTAAAAAATTTTATTCTAATAGAAAGTGGTTGAAGGATTTTATTTCTGAGAATTTTGCTCTTCTGGAAGATTTTGAGCTTGGTGGAGAGAAATATCTTGTTTTTTCTAAGAGGTAAGATTTAAATTCTCTTTTAACTGTTTTAATGCATGTTAGAAGAACCAGTAAAAAAAGGAGTTGATGGTCAAGAGGAAGAAGCCCTTTCTGAATCAGAAATTTCCTTGAAGAAAAAGCAAATTGACTTTGAAAAGAAAAAATCTAGTGGGGAATTAGCCCTTGAGGAGAAGTCTACAGAGCAATCTGGTTGGGTTAAATGGATTATCCTCTTTTTAGTTGCCTTGGGCATGATAGCAATGATTTTTTTTATGTTTTAATGAGTTAATTTTAAATAGTTCCCAGAGATGAGAAGTTTATGAAAAAAAATTTTAAGAAAATTGTTTTAGAAAATGGGTTTACGATTCTCTTTGAAAAAAGAGAAATTCCTTCGGTAAGTGTAGCATTTGCAGTTCGTAACGGAGGAATAAATGAAACTTGTGAAGAAAAGGGAATTTCTCATTTTATTGAGCACATGTTATATAAGGGAACTACTACCAGGAATTCCCGAGAAATTTCTTTTGAAATAGAAAAGAAGGGGGGCATTTTGAATGGGTTCACTTCTGAAGAATTGACTGCCTACTGGTGTAAAATGCCTTCTAAGCATATTGGAGTTGCATTAGAAATTTTAGGGGATATGATTAAGAATCCTCTTTTTAATGAATTGGAATTAGATAAAGAGAGAAAAGTTATCTTGGAAGAGATTAAAATGTATCGAGATAATCCGAGGGATTATGTTTTTGAAAAAATAAACGAGTCACTTTATTCTGGAACCATGGGAATGTTTTTAGCTGGAACTGTTGAGACAATGAATTCATTTTCTAGAAAAGATTTAATTAAAAAATTTAAAGAAGTTTATTCTCCAAATAATTTAATCTTGTGCGTTGTTGGAGATGCTAATTTGGACGAACTAGTTTCATTCGCCAAGAATAATTTTGGAAATGAATTGGGAGCTGTTCCTAAAATTAATTTCGAACTAAGAAATAATTCCCACTTGGAAACTAGGAAGGGAATAGACCAAGCTAACTTAATCTTTGGATTCCATTCCCCCTTGGCTGGAGAGGATTTATCTTTCTCTGCAAGATGTTTAATGGGGATTTTAATTGGGGGGATGTCTTCAAGACTTTTCAGTGAAATTCGTGAAAAGAGAAATTTGGCTTATTCAATTAAAGGGCTCAATGATTTTGGGAGTAGATTTTCTCATTCTTTGATTTATGTTGGAACTATGAAGGAAAATGTGGAGGCTGTTAGAAATTTAATCTTAGAAGAATTCAAAAAAATTTCTTTAGACCTGAAAGATAAAGAATTAGAAGAGGTGAAGGAACAATTAATAGGAAATAATTTGATTTCTCTGGAAGATTCTCAGGAGCAGATGGTTCATCTCTTGCATTCTGAAATTTCTGATACTCTTGAGGATTTTTATGACTATGAAGAAAAAATAAAAAAAGTTAAATTAGAGGATGTGAAGTTTTTAGCTAAAAATGTATCTGAAGGCAATTATAGCTTTTTCGCTCTTGTTCCTGAAGATTAAATTTTAGCTAATCTTTAATGAATTTTCTTTCACAAATTTCTTTGAATTCTAAAGCTCTTTTTCCTAAGAAGGGTTTTAATTTTTCCTCTGGTTGATCAATCAAATTTTTAATTGTTTTAAACTCCTCTAGCAATGCTCTTGATTTTTTTGGGCCGATTTTTGGGAAAGCTTCTAGAATGAACTGAAGTTGTTCGTTTTTTGTCAAATTCTTTTTTGAGACTTGAAAGGAAAAAGTTTTTTCTTTTTTGTTTGCTAAAATTTTTAAGTAAAGTGCAGTTTCTTCCGCGTCCTTTGTGAAAATCGTTGGAACTTTATATCTTAGGTTTATCGTTAATAAAAATCCTTTAATCGCGTTGGAATTTATTCCCGCCAATTCAAATTTATTAGTTTCCCCTTCAATTATTAATAAGTTTTGAGGAAATTGTTTTATTTCTTCTAATTGTTTGAATAATCTTTTATTTATCATAGAGGAAATAAAATCTTGTACAGTTTTTCTTTCGACTGCAGTGCTATTAATTAAATAATCTCCCACTTTTAACTCTTTAAATTCTATCTCTTGGTTTAGTTTTTTTAGTTCTGAGGGGACAAAAGAATTTCTCTCTCTGTAATCTATTATTATTTTTGTTTTTTCCTCTGAATTAGTCTTTTCTATTTTCTGTTTTTTAGGGGATTGAAAAATATCGTTTATTGGTTTTTGTCTTATTATTTTCATTTTAATTTTTCTTGAGTCTCTTCTTTTTTTTCTAGATTTTTCTTTACTAATTCAATAGATTTATGCATTTTTCTCTCTCTAGATCTTGAGGCGTAATAAGAAAACTCATCTTTCGTTTTTTCAGTTATTAAAATTATTAGTTTCCCTTTTTTTAATCTGGCAGTTCTTCCTCTTCTCTGGATAGATCTTATTGCAGATGAAACTGGTTCATAAAAAATAACAAGGTTTACTTCTGGAATGTCTAAGCCTTCCTCTGCAATGCAAGTTGCACAAAGGATATTTTTTTGATTTTCCTTAAATTCATCAATTGCTTTTTTTTGTTCTTTTTGGCTTAGTCCAGTTCCATTTTTTTTAGCTTGGCCTACAAATACTTGAGAATTTATCTCGGGGGTCTCATTTAATAATCCTGAGATTATTTTTGCAGTTTCTCTAAATTGGGTGAAGATGAGAATTTTCGATTTTGGATTTTTTATTATTTCCATTTTTGAAATTCTTATTATTTCTCTTATTTTTGGGTGTTCCCGTCCTTCTTCTAATAATTTCTGAGAGTATGCTAGAACTATATTGAATTCTTTTTTAGAAGCTAGTTTTATGACTCCTTTACTCTGGAGTTTTTCTGCTTGTTTTCTTATTTCTTTAAGATAATTGTTGAAGCCTTGTAGTGTTTGAGTTTCTAATAACTCTATGGCATGAGTTAGTTTAACTGCTTGAGCACAATCGCTCATCGCAGAGTATGACTGGGAATTTTTGTAACCTCTTTGTATTTGGCTCGCTATTTGATTTTGAAGTTTTATTAATGAAATTTTATTATCCTGTCCGAAAAGAAAATTTTTTAATTTAAGATTTTGAATATATTCATCATAAATTTTTTTTAAGAGTAGTTTCATCTCTTGAAATTCTGGAGGAAAAGGAACGGTTCTTTTTTCGAATTCTAAACTTTGCAAATATTCTTCAACATCCGGGCTTTCTCTAGTTCGCAATTCTACTTCTTCTATGGACAAATTTTTACATATCTCTTTTATCTTTTTTTCATCACTCCCTGGGGAAGCCGTTAGACCCATTATCCTAGGATGATTTGATTGTTCTAAATATTTTTTTCCTACGTAATTATAATCATAGTTTTTAACACAACGATGGGCTTCATCTTCAACCAAAAGAGAAACTTCTTTCAGATCATATAATTTACTCTTAAGGTCATTTGCTATGCATTGGGGGGTTGAGAAGATGATATTTGCGGTGTTCCAGATTTCTTTTCTCTTCCCTGCTTTTACCGAACCGGTAAATAATTGAATATCTGCATACAATTCAGGAAGATTTTTTTTGAATGATTCAAGATGCTGTTCGGCTAAAGGTTTTGTTGGAGCTAAAATCAAAATTTTTGAAAGAGGGTGCTTTTCTAATCTCTTTATTGAAACCATTAAAGCAATTAGAGTTTTTCCTAACCCTGTTGGGAGAACAATCAAGCAATTCTTGTTCAAACAAGTTTTAGTTATCTCTTCTTGATATTTTCTAGGTTTAATTTTTTTTAGAATTTCCATTATTTGAATTAGAATGATTTGTTTAATAGTTTTATGTTAAATTGTTAGAATTGCTAATAATGTTCCTAGAGAGCTTAATGCTGCTAAGAAGGCCCATAAAACAGTATTCCCAAAGAATATCTTGTTCCCATCTAGATTTGAAAGGGGAATTATATTAAAGAAGGCAAATCCTACGCTTAATCTTGCAAAATGTTCAAATCCAAAAAGGTAACCCACAAATGCTCCTAGTAAGGAACCAATTAAACCTATTGCTGCAATCAAACCTATTTGAAATTCGGTAACTTCTGAAAAAGAATAGATTCCGTGTCTCTTTGCAGCTCTGTATGTTTTCCCTTTTGTTTCAAAAGTCATTATGGCTGACCAATTAAGATATCCTAGCGAAAGGATTTTAACAAGAATCGGAAGGATAATTCCCCATTGAAATGGCTTTTTGAATTTTGCTCCAGGGGTTATTCCGTATCTTTCTCCTTCCCAAAGTTGAAGTTCAATTTCTGTATCTAAATAAAATGCTGCTATCTTTTTGAAGAGAATGTTTATAAAAAATATTAAGGCTATAGAGAATAAAGAACTTAGAATCACTTTATTAAAATTTTCATTTGAAAGCGAAACAACAAATCCTAAAATTATTATTGCAAGGATTGTTGATCCTAATTCTTTTTTGGTTAACATGTTATTTTTAATCTATTCTTTTTTATAAAGTTGTTTATGGTGTAGTATATCCTTACAAAATATTATGGAAAACTATTTAAATAAAATAGTGTATGTTTCTTCATGAGAATTAAAAAAATATCTGATGTTTTAGGAAAAAGAGTTTATACTGATTCTGGAGATTATTTTGGAGAGATAGAAGAAGCTAACTTATATGAAAATAAAATTGATGGCTGGAGAATCCGGTTGGTTGGGGGGGTGACCTCTCTTCTTGGAGGAGCTAGAGGAGTAATAATCCCACACCAATATGTTAAGGCTATTAGTGATATTTTTATTATAAACAAAGCAGCTCTTCCTAGTCCTGAGCCTGAGATGGAAGAAGTAGCAGATTTATCATAAGATGGCAAACTTATTACAGCATCCAGTTATGACTGATTTTATTTATCCCTTTTTATTAGTTTTTTTTATACTTTTTGCTATTTTAGAGAAGACTAATATCTTTGGAAAGGACAAGAAACAATTAAACGCTTTGGTTTCTTTAGTTATAGGTTTAATTTTTGTTAGTGCTGTTTTTCCTAAGGTGATTGCTTCCAATTTGATGTTATTTTTGGTTCTTGCTTTGGTTATTGCTTTTGTTGGTTTACTTATCTGGGGATTTATTACCGGAGGGCAGGATAATGATGGAAAAACTTTTCTTAGCGGAAAGGCTTCTAAATGGTTTGGAGGACTTTTGATTCTTGCTTTGGTTATTGCAGTTTTTTGGGCTACTGGGCTTCATCTTGGTTTAGAGGGAGTTTTTGATTGGATGTTTAATAGTGATGGAAGCAGCCTTTTTTGGACTAATTTCTTTTTAGTAGTCATAGTGGTTGGGGCGGTTATCTTGGCAATTTTTGGTGGATTTGAAAAGAAGAAATAGTAAATCTTAATACTTTTTTTGTGGAATAAATTAAGAGGGGCTTAATTGTAAGAATTTAGGGGAGTTTTAACCGAATTCTTTTGAATAAAGAAAATTTAGAATTTAAATAGCAAGTTTTTTAGTTAATTTTTTTTGATCGAGGGGGTTTAATTTTTTAAGGGTTAGTGAGTTTCTTTTTAATGTTTTATTGATATTTCCTTTCGAATGTAGAAACATATTTAAAGAATATTTCTTAATTATTACCATGGTAGGTAATATGTTTATGGCATTTTATCCTTCGATTGGAGGAGGAACTGTTGGTAATCTTTTGTTTCAATGGGAACAAGCAGGAGTTTTTAGTTATGTCTTGCCTTTCTTGTTAATTTTTGCGATGATTTATGGATTATTGAATAAGCTTAATTTTTTTGGATCTAAACAAGATAAGGATGGGTCTAAGACAAGGGGAATAAATATTGTTATCTCTGTTGCGGTTTCGTTGATGGCTTTACAGTTTAATTTAGTAAACGTCTTTTTTTCAGAGATTTTTCCAAAGGTTGGGGTCGGGGTAGCAATAATTTTGGCTTTGTTAATTTTAATGGGCTTGTTTTGGCCAAATAATAACGCATTCAATTGGGTGATGGTTTTCTTTGGTTTGGCTATTGCCGCGTATGTTATCTTTAGTTCGTTGGGAATCTTGGGGGGGTTCTTTGGTCCTAGATTAAGTAATTGGGGCTTTTATGGGATGCCTTGGGGAACTATTATTACTACCTTGGTTTTTGTAGGTTTATTTATTGCAATAGTTAATCCTGGAATTTTTAAGAAGAAAACAACACCTTTACCTAAAACAGGTAATGCCTTAGAGAATGCAATTACCTTAGCACTTAAAGGGGATTAGTTTTTTAAGAGGAGATTAGAAATAGAATAGATTTATTCGAAGGATAGAATAGATTTTTTGGGAGGCTATTTTTTGTGAGAATTTGTTTGGGATTGTTTTTCAATTAGGGGGTTAATTAATTTTGAAAAAGAATCTTCAATCATGTTCATTTCTTTTTTCATTGTTTGAAGACCTTCACCATATTGGCTAACTTTATTGATTATTGTTAGTTGCATTTTGTCAAATACTTTTTCCATTCTTTTTAGTCTATCCGAAAGATCTTCTACTTTTGTTTCTAAAATGGTTTTTGTTTCTATAAGTTCTCTTAATTGTCTATGCATTTTTTTTGTTTTTTCTGCAAAGACTTGTTCAGCTATTTCAATTATACTTGTAGGATTGTAATTTTCTTCTTCTGGTTCATAATACTGTTCTTCTTCATAAACTTCTTCTTGAGGTGAATCTTCATAATTATAATATTCTTCTTCTCTCTGTTGAGGGGTGTAATAATCTTGGTTTAGCTGGGAACTCTGCTGGTAAGGGGTTTGAGGAGAATAAAGTTCTTCTTGTTGTTCTGGGGGGGGAGTATTTTGTTGATAATCCTGATTTTTTGGAGGAGATTGTTCTTGATTTGGGGTCGGGGCGTCATCTTCTTGAATTTGCATTACAGAGGGAGTCATATCTTCTTGAAAATCTTCTTCAGTGGAAACGGCTTGTTTTATTTGTGCTTGATTTAGTGCATCCATTATTTCTTTTGGAGAGTTACCTTCTGCTTGTAGTTTAGAGATTATATCTCTTTCAGAGAGTCCTTCCTTTTTTAATTGGTATACTTTTTCTAATGCTCCCATGGGTAATTATAGGTTTTTTATCTTTTTAATCTTTCTAATTCTTCTTTTCTAACGAAATCTAAAGGTTGAAACATTTTTGCTTGTTTTTTTAGGATTTCCAAATCTTCTTTTCTTGCGAATTTTTGGAATTCGGATGAAGCAATTTCTAGGAAGGATTTCACTCGTTCTAGAGTATTTTTTATTTTTTCTATTTCTTTTTTTAATCCTAAAAGGGTTTCTTCTGTTTGTTCTTTTAATTCTATTAAATTTTGTCCAATCAGCATTGTTCTATCTTTTAAGATTCTCTGCTTTTCTTCTAAGTCTCTAACCCCTGGAGAAACTTGTTCGTAAGAATAATCTTGCTTTTCTTTCATTTTATTCTAAATGTAATGCTGTTTAAATTTGTTTGGTATAATAATTAATATAAAGCGAGGTTTCTTATTTTAAATAGGTGAGAAAATGCAATTTTCAGAAAATTCAAAATTATACGATTATTTAATTGAACGAGAGGGGAGTGAGGACATTCTTTATATTAACTATGTTGGTGCTCCGTTTTCACCTAGTTTGGCTTCTTATCCGGAGATTATGGAAAGGACGATTGATTTGTTAATTGAGAATCCACATGTTTCCAGGATTATTTTTGTACAGCAAAAAAATTATAACTATGATTTTAGGGAAACCTCTTTTTTATTAGAAGTTGCAAATCTTTATGTTCATTTAATTAAGCAGAAGAAAATCCTCTCCCCGGAAAAATTGGTTTCTACAAATACTGAAGCATTTCCCTTGAGATACAAAGAACTGTTCGCATTTCTTTATCTATTAAAGAAAGATCCTATTTTGGCTCATTCTGAATTAAGAAGAATTTTAATTGAAGCGAAGGTTTTTTTAGATAAGACTGGGGGGGAAGAATTTAGGGTTGATCAAATGAATTATATTTCTCTTTTGGAAGAAATAATGAAATATATGAAGCAATTAAAATTGATTGGAGCAGCTTTGCCTTATCTTACAGATTATAGAAAAGGCTCTAGAGAAATTTATAATTATTTGTTTAGACCAGATGTTATTCCTAATTTTACATTTACGCGTTTAGTTTCGGATTTGCCTATGAATGCAGAGATTTTAGATCAGTATGAAATTTCTTTAAATGAATATGATGTTTCTAATGTTACCTTGCTTAAAATAAAAGATGAGTCTAAGGTTTTGTATCATTTGGTTCCTCCAGAGCATATTCTCCCTGAAGAGCAAGGTATCCTTTTAAATTTGGCTCGAGGGGTTTTGATAGAGCATCAACCTAAAGCGGAAGAATTTACAGATACTGAAAGAACGCGTCAAGTTTTTTTTAATATTTCTAGAGATTTGTTAAGAGATTTAGCACAGACTAAGAACATTAAAATTAGTTTTTTTGATTTGAATCGTCTTGCTACAATTTTGGTTAGACACACAATTGGTTTTGGGCTGATTGAGGTTTTATTGCAGGATGATAAATTGCAAGATATTTCTTTGAATGCTCCGATTTCTCAGGTTCCAGTTTATGTTAGGCACAATAAGTATGACGAGTGTTCTACAAATATTTTGCCTAGTGCGGAAGATGCTGATTCTTGGGCTGCTAAATTTAGGATGGTTTCTGGTCGTCCTTTAGATGAGGCCAATCCTATTTTGGATACTCAATTGGAGGTTGGGAAGATGAGGGCGAGAATTGCAATTATCCAGACTCCTTTGAGCCCTGATGGGTTAGCTTATTCAATTAGAAGACATAGAGAGTCTCCTTGGACTTTGCCGTTGTTTATTCAGAATAAAATGCTTAATCCTTTGGGGGCAGGTTTGTTGAGTTTTTTAATAGATGGGGCTCGTACGATGTTGATTGCAGGAACTCGTTCTAGTGGTAAGACTTCTCTTCTTGGTAGTTTAATGTTGGAGATTGTTCCTAAGCATAGAATCATCAGTGTCGAAGATTCCTTGGAATTGCCTGTTGAATCTTTGCGTAAATTAGGATATAATATTTTGAGAATGAAAGTGCGATCCGCGTTATTGAAAACTTCTAACGAGGTTTCTGCGGATGAGGGGATTAGAACTTCCTTACGTTTGGGAGATAGTGCTTTGATAATGGGGGAGGTTCGTTCGGTTGAGGCAAGGGCGCTCTATGAGGCGATGCGTGTTGGTGCTTTAGCAAATGTCGTTGCGGGTACTATTCACGGTGCTTCTCCTTATGGGGTTTTTGATAGGGTGGTTAATGATTTAGAGGTTCCAGCTACTTCGTTTAAAGCTACAGATATTATTGCAGTTGCAAATCCTATCAAGTCTGCAGATGGATTACATTCTTGGAGAAGACTATTGCAAATTGCTGAGGTAAGAAAGCATTGGGAAAAAGATCCCGTTGCGGAAAAGGGTTTTGTTGATTTGATGAAATATGATGTTGAAGAAGATGAGCTTAAGGCTAGCGAGGATCTGATTAATGGTGATTCTGAAGTCATTAAGGATATTGCTTCCAATGTTAAGGGTTGGTCTGGAAATTGGGACGCGGTTTATGATAATATCTTATTAAGGGCTAAGATGAAGAAGGAACTGGTTAGTGTTGCTGAGAAGACAAGAGATTATAATCTTTTAGAAGCAGAGTTTAGTACTCGGGCTAATCATGAATTTCATAAGATTTCTGATGAAGTTATTAGAGAGAGTGGATTGCCTTTAGGAGAGAGAGTGTTTCCTAAATGGCAGACTTGGTTGAACTCAGAAGTTCGGAAGAGGGTTAGAATTTAGTTAATTTTTTATATTCTTTTTACCTTTTTACGGGATGAAGATATTTCTTGTTCGTCATGGTGAAGCTGATGCGGAAGTTGAAGATTTGCATTTAACAGAGAGAGGATTTTTGCAAGCTAAAGAAGTTGCTCTTAGGTTAAGGTCTTTTGATTTTAGTAAAGTTTATTCTAGTGATTTGTTAAGGGCTAAGCAGACGGCGGAAGAATATTTGAAAACAGTTTCTGGAAAAGAATTAATTATAGATGAAAGGTTGAGGGAGATTTATCGTTTAGTTATTGGAGGGCCGGTAAGAGAAGGAACCCCTGTTGGTAGGGAGAAAGAGGATAGCAAAAGGGCAGATGAGATTTTTGATGAATTCTTGAAAGAAGAGAGTGATGTTGTTATTTTTGCTCATGGGAACATCATTAGATATTTTATCAATAAGGTTTTTGAGAGTAAGAAAAATCTTTGGAACACCTTGATAATTGGGGAAGGATCAATATCTATTTTGGAATTCAAGGAAGGAAAATTACAAGTTAATTGCATTAATGATAAGGGGCATTCGATTGAGAATGAAAAAGGAGAGGAGGTTTATTTGGAATGAAAAATATAACCATAACTGGGCCTCGTTCTGTAGGAAAATCTACTGTTTCTAAGCTTCTTGCTAAAGAGTTGAAGAAAAAATATATTTCTTCTGATGAAATTGGAGATAAAGCATTAAAGAAATTTGGAGGTTTGGATAATGCAATTAAATCGGGTGATATTAAGAAGGAATTAGAAAAAAGAGGTTATGGTTTAATAAAGGAAGTTTATAATAAAGAAAAAGATTTTGTTTTTGATTTGGCTGGGGGGGCATTTAGTTCAAAAACTTTTTCAGAGATTAGCTTTTCTGTTAGAAAATTAGCTAAAGAGAAATCTTTTGTTATTGGGCTTCTTCCATTTAGAAATTCTTTGAAGTCAATTCTCTTTCTTTTTAGAAGAGAGAAAAAGAGAGAGCATTTTCTAAAGATGAATAGATTAAAATTACTTAGAAAAACTAGAAAGAGCTATGTGAGACTTTTGCCTCTTTTCAAAAGAGATGTAGATGTTTTAATTTATACGAGAAATATGTCTCCGGAAAAGATTGTTCGGGAACTTGTTGAGGTTTTAGAAAAATGAAAGTTTATCTTGTTCGTCATGGTCAGTCTGTAGCAAATAAAGTTAGAATAAGTCAGGAATCTAGTAGTAATTTTAGAGATACCCCTTTAACACCTGCAGGAAGAAACCAGGCTAAGAAAATAGCTGAAAGGTTGAAAGGTGAAAAGTTTGAGGCAATCTATTCTAGTCCTTTGAAGAGAGCTAAGAAAACTGCAGAATATATCAATAAATATCATGGTAAAAAGATAATTTTTGAGCAAAGGATTGAGGAGAGAAACAGTTCTATTGAGACTCAGGAGGAATTTGTCTCTAGGATCAATAGTTTTTATAAGGAAATTATGAAAAAGAAAAAGGGGAATTATTTAGTTGTTGCCCATGGTGGAACGATTTTAGCTTTCTTGGCTCTTTCCACAGGGGATAGGATTGAAGGGGGAAAATTGTGGCGAAGAAATTGTATTGCTACAGCAAACACTTCTTTAAGCATTGTTGAAAAGAAAGGGGAAAAAATTGAGAGAACGATGATTGCAGATATTTCTCATAGGGAGAAGTGTGCTCGACTTAGGTATAAGGGGAGCATTGCATATTTGGTTCCATATAAAATAAAAAAATTTGTTAAAGAAGAGGTTAATGTTTCTCTTGAAGAAGGGGATTGTCGGCATAAAACAGAGTTGCTAGAACAAATTTTTAGAGATGAGAAATTTAAGACGAGAAAAATATACACTGTTTTTGACTGGAAGGATTTGCCTGTCCCAAAATATCTTTTAGGTATTTTAAAATCTGGAACTAAAATGGTTCACGAGTTATTAGAAGTCAATTTAAACGGAAAATGGTTGAAGGTGGATGCTACTTGGGATAGGCCTTTGGCTAAAATAGGTTTTCCTGCAACGACTCATTGGGATGGAAAGTCTGATACAAATATGATTACTGAAGGTGAGCTTAAATTCTATAGAACAAAAGAGGAAGCTAAGAAAATTAGCGAGGTTAATAACAATAAAGAAGAACTTCATGAATTTGCTGAGAAGTTTAATGCTTGGTTGGGGGAGGTTAGGGAGAATTAAAAGATTTTTATTGTTCTTTTTTTGATAAATCTCGAAGGTATTTTGAGAATAAATTGTAACCTGGAAAAATAGAATAAAGCGATTTGTTTATTTCTTCTAGGGTTTCTTCTAGGGAAGATTTAGAGGATGTTTTGCTGGGAAGCGATTTTATTGTAAATTGCACAGATAACCCCTCTGTTCAAGAGACTACAAAAATTCTTGATGGTTATGCTCAAAGATTGCAAATTCCTTATTGTGTTTCTGGAGGATACAATATACCTCTTGGAATGGTTGGGCCCATAATTGTTCCGGGAAAAACCAAAAGTTTTGAAGATTTTATGGCTTTTCAAAAAAGTTCTGATTCTTTGAGTCATTTGAGGATTGTAAAGGATATTGAGCAATCTGGAAATCTTGGACCCATTGCAGGGGCTGTTGCAAATATGCAGGTTATGGAGATTTTTAAGTATCTGACAGGAAAAGGGAAGTTAAATTTGAATCATTTTTATGAAGTAGATTTTCTTAATCAAGAATTGTACGAAAGGGATTGGTAGGCCTTTTTATCTCTTCAGTATACCTAAATTCTTAAAAGGGGGATTGTCGTTAGTAATTTATGTCTGAATTAGGCGGATTGTTTTTTGTTGGTTGGAAGAAGTTAGGGAGAAGGGGGGATGAAATGAAGAGCTTTAATCTTTTGATTTTATATTTTTTAAGGGAGCATAGGTTTTCCTTATGATTTAAATAATTCCTTTGAGATAAATTTTCTGGAAAATGAGTTACCAAAAAATGAGAAAAAATCTAAGTAAGGGCCAGCATTTTTTAATAGACCAAGCGGTTTTGGGCAAGGAGATACAAATATCTAATCTTTCTGCAGAAGATAGAGTTTTAGAAATTGGGGCGGGAAATGGAATTCTTACTAAAGAATTAGTAAAAAACACAAAAGAGGTTTTAAGTTTTGAAATAGATAAACGTTATAAGGAAAACTTGGAGGAGATTAAAGAATCCTTTTCTAACCTTAATGTAATCTATGATGATGCTACCCGTTACTCTTGGAAGGGATGTACCAAGATAGTTTCTAATATCCCTTATTATCTTGGAGAAAAAATAATCTTTAAATCTATTAGGGAGGAAATACCTTTTTTAGTTTTGATTGTTGGAGAAAAATTTAAAAAACTCTTGGAGGAAAATTATTCTAAGTCTTCAATTATGGCAAACGTTTTTTATGATTTAGATTTTGTGCAGAAAATTAAAAAGAGTTCTTTTTCCCCTCCTCCTAGGGTTAATTCTTGGCTAATAAAACTTGTAGCAAAAGAAGCTGATGTTAGTATGAATTTTTTAAGATTTGTTTTAAGCCGAAAAGGAAAAATAAAAAACGCATTAATTTATGGGCTGGTTCAAGAGGGCAAAACCAAAAAGGTTTCCAAAGAAATTATAAATTCTTGGAACTTAGACGAATTTGTATTAGAAAAACCAGTTAGTAAGATGACCGGGACTTTTATTAGAAATTTGTTTTTGTTAATGGGTAGAGAAAGATTAAAATGAATAAATACCCTAAGATAGGAATTCCCGGAGGCATGGGGGCTGATTTAACCAGCTCGGAATTCGTGCAATTATCTCTTTTGACCCCAGATAAAAGAACTAGGCAGAGGATTTTCAAAATAAATAAAAATCTAAGTAGAAAATTTTATTATTAATTTTCCAAACCAGAAAAAAATTCTTCTAAGAGAAATCTAAATCTTTTTCTTGGATTATTTTTCTTGATTCAAAGTCAGCGTTTATTGATGCATCTTTTAGTTTTTCTTTTATTATTTTTTCAATTTCTAGGCCTATTTTGGTTTGAGCTTCTTTACTTATTTTTTTGTTTAAGCTGTTTGCAATTTCTTTTATTTGTTTTTTAGTTATCATTTGTAGTTTGCGATTAGGATGTTTTCTTGTTTAAAGTTTAGATTTAATTTTTCTAAAAATTCGGAGAAGAGATTTGACTTTGAAATAGGAACTAGGATTTTTCCAGTTCCGAATTTTTTAGCATTTATTTTTTCTAAGAACCCTTTTTCATTTCTTCTTCCATTTAGGGCGAAGGATAGTTTTACTTTTTCAGTATTAGATATTTTTTCAGTATTGTAGGTGAATAAAGTAAATGAATCAAATCCTAATTTTTCTGCTAAAGGTTTTGAGTCTAATAGGCTAATTCCTTCTAAGAGGATTCCTTGTCTTGCTAAAAATGATTTATCTAGTAATTCTATTAAGTTAATTGACTTTATGT
>Ga0265294_10000596_pt1 | contig 48116 bp, 46 predicted proteins | sample MunlanPumphouse3_FD_192504 | JGI IMG/M metagenome (GOLD analysis project Ga0265294, IMG submission 192504) | Groundwater microbial communities from a municipal landfill in Southern Ontario, Canada - Pumphouse #3 | ecosystem: Environmental > Aquatic > Deep subsurface > Groundwater | place...
CGAAGGAACGCGAAGGGTGAAGAATCTGGGATAGATTGAGCTTTGTTTTGTTGCTTTTCTTCGCGTTCCTTAGCGTTCTTCGCGGTGAAAAAAACTCAATCCCTCAAACGTGGTTTGGTTTAGATAGCTACGAGGAGCACGCCGTATGGTGATGGCTGTATTGTTTATCATTTTATTACTGCTGCTGTTTTGCACCCATTTTGTGAGTCTTCCGGCCAACTGGTTTATTCTGGGGCTGTTTGGGATATGGAAATGGACCCATCCCGAGGCCATGATGGATGGGACTTTTTTTGGGATTCTTCTGGCTCTGGCAGTGGTGGGAGAGGGGCTGGAATATGCGATGCTCTTCTGGCGGGGCCAACGGTCCGGAGGAACAAAAAAAGGAAATTTCGGCGCCATGGTCGGGGCCTTTGGGGGCGCGATCCTCGGAGCTCCGTTCTTTTTTGGGGCCGGGGCTATCCCCGGATCTTTTCTGGGGGCCTGGGTGGGAAGTCTGCTCCTGGAATTGTTGGGAGGAAAGTCCTTGGACGATGCCAACACCGCGGCACTGGGAGCCATGTGGGGCAAGGTCTTCGGCCTTATTGTCAAGATGGGGCTTGGCGGCGTGATGCTGTGGATGGGGATACCGAAACTTTTTGTCTGATGATTGGGTCGTGATCGGTCACGGCCTCTGCAGGTGAACAGAATATTGGATACGTCAGGCCCGTTATTATCTGGCCGTCGAGGAAATTGGCTATGGAACGGAAAGATCGTGTTGAAATGGTGACCCGCCTGGGAGAATTGCTCTGCGCCCGGGGAAGTTTTCTGGCTACAGCCGAGTCCTGTACAGGTGGCCTTGTGGGCCATGAGCTGACCAGTGTTCCAGGCAGTTCAAACTGGTATGTGGGTGGGATTATTTCCTATGCCAATGAGATCAAAGAGCATGTTCTTGGAGTGGATAAAACCATTCTGGAGACCAAGGGGGCTGTGAGCCAAGCATGTGTACTGGCTATGGTTCAGGGGGTATGTCGGTTGACCGGAGCCCGGGTGGGGGTAGCTGTGTCGGGTATTGCCGGTCCCGGAGGAGGATCGGCGGATAAACCTGTTGGTACTGTCTGGATGGCCTGGCAGATTGATACTCATGCCTGGGCTGAATGCATGCATTATGGCGGTAATCGTCAGGAGATCAAAAGGCAGAGTGCCGCAGCCTCAATCCGAGGGCTGGTGCAGCGACTTGAAACCGCTGGTCCCCTTTGATGCTGGAGCGTGTGCATTTGTACCCATGAGATTGCCTGCTGTCCCTTTGAGGCTTCAATTCCCTTGCAGCAGGACGCTTATCCCGAGGGCCCTTGGTTGTGGGATTGTCTGGCTCATTTCCGAAGCTGGTGCCGAGGATTGCGATTTTTGCATCTCCTGCGTAAGCAGGTCCTCAAAGTCGGGAGAGCTCCCTTTGGCGATGACGATTTTTTCGTCTGCTCCCGGGTGAGGGCATTGAGCTGTTCGGTATTGATTTTTATGGTCCTCTCCTGGGTTTCCTGCGTGTAAGCAAGTCGTTTGCTAGGAAATAATGAACGTATAATAACCTTAAACATAAAGAATTATTTTTTTGATGAGAAAATATTGCCCAGTTTTTTCCCGCCAGATGTTTTTTTCCCGCTACCATAGCCGGAAATTTTTTCTTTCAGCAACATGGGATATGATATGCTACCTATGCTAAATCAGGCCGTCCATATAATCAAATCGGGCGGGGTGATCATCTATCCCACAGAAACACTGTATGCCCTAGGGTGCAATGCGCGTGATTCCATTGCGGTGGACAGGATCTTTGCGATCAAGGATAGGCCCATGTCCAAACCCCTGCCCGTCATTGTGGGCTCCTGGGAGCAATTTCTTCAATTGACTGAACCGGATGAGAATGTATTACGCATGGTGCGTATATTCTGGCCGGGGCCTTTGAGCGTGCTTGTCAAGATCAAGGGGCCTTTGTCGTCCAGGGTCCGGGACGATGCCGGATGGACGTCGGTGCGGTTCACTCCTCATGCCACGGCCCGGGAGATCTGCCGTTTATCTGGCGCGCCCTTGGTCGCTACCAGTGCCAACCAGAGTGGTCTGCCGGCTTCGGCCCGGACAGCTGATCTGGATCGGCAGGTAGGTGCCGCGGTGGACCTTGTGGTGGATACGCCTCCCTTTCCGGGCGGAGGGCTTCCATCCACCCTCATCCGGGTTGTTTCGGCAACTGTGGTCCAGGTGTTGCGGCCGGGGGCGATTCCGGTTTCCGCTTTTTATGAACGGGGGATAGATGTCAGTCCTCTGCCCCTGTGATTGGTTGTCAGGAAGCAATACGTATTGGTTTGAAGTGCTTCCCCGAGACACGGTGTCATCTCCGCGGACAGGATGGGGTGGTTTAAAAAATTATACGCTGGATGCCTTGTTTGCGGGAGCAGGTATAAAAATTTGAACTGGAATGAACGGCGATGAGATGCAGGTTATGGAGCCTTCCAATATCCAACATATTGATAACATACAAAAAAAAATATTTTGGTCTGGATTCAAAAAGTTGGTCTGTCCTTTGCAACGTACCAGATACTTCCTCTTTTTGTCAGAGCCGGGTCATGAGTTATGGGTAACTCATGACCCGGTTTTGTTTTGTGGAAAGAAATTGTATTTTTCAAAGAGGATCGTACACTGTTTTTTGACCTGTTCAAGAGTGATTTTCTGCATACATTCCATAGTCTTGCATGTTATTCTAGCTGTTTGTGTGCAGGGGCTGCACTGCAGATTTCTGCATATGATGTTCATGCCCGGAGGTCCCCACTGCAGGGGAGATGTAGGACCGAAAAGTGATAGGCCCTGTATGCCCATATAGCCGGCCAGGTGCATGGGCCCGGAATCGTTGCCTATGACAAAGGATGCCTGCTGCAGGAGAGTGATGAGATCGTCCATGCTTTGTGGGGTGTTGACCGCAAGATCGTCGGGCGTTTTAATGCCTTGTTCCTGCTCCACAGGGCCGAGGATCAGGAGGGGGGATAGTCCTCGCTTTTTGATCCATGTGCCCAGTGTAAAAAATTGAACCAACGGCCAGTTTTTGGCAGGGTTGCCAGATCCTGGGAAAAGAAGGATCTTTTTGCCGAGCAGAGGGGGGATCTTGGAAAACAGGTTCTGGAAGGCGCGTTTCCATGTGGTATCAAAAATGATATTGTACGTTGCCAGCTCTTTTGCATAGAGTTTCCGAGGAGATTCCCAGCAGCCTTCTTGGATGCCCTGTAAGAAAAAAATGTTTTCGTGCTTGATCTGAAAAGGTTTTTTTCCTAAGTAGAACCATAGTATTCGGATATTGTCTGCCCATGCAGGTTGCTGCTCGGAATCGATATACAAAGAACGTATATCCCGAAGAAGGTCCGAAGGAGCTGGAAGGATGTTTAGCTGCGTGAGAAATGGCAAGTATGCTGTTTTTCCTGCCCAGAAAATAGGTTTTGTAGGAAACTCTTTACGTATCGACCAAATCGTGGGCCAGGCCATGAGGAAATCTCCCAAGGCTCCATTATGGACGAGAACTATTTTTTTAGTATATTTCATGGCAGATATTTGATCATGTAGGGTCCAATTGGCTCGGGGTATGAGAAAAAATATTTTGGAGAAATCTTTTGGTGCTGACAAGGACTTTTCAGTTTTCCTTTTCGGATGATTCTGCCTTGAAGCGCAGTCTGGAGGGAGAGCGATGATACAATCCGTAAAACCTGAGCTCGTTTTTATCGCCTCGGAAATGTATCCCTTTTCCAAATCAGGAGGTCTGGCGGATGTCCTGGGAGTTCTGCCGTTGACGCTGTCACGGATGGGGATTCCTGTGGCCGTTATAACTCCGTTGTACGGACGGCTCAGCACTTCAGCCTATCCGTTGCGACTTGTCTGTGAAAACTGTCCTGTGGGCTATCCCTGGCCCACGATTTCGGCAGATATTTATCAAGCCGATTATCAGGGAATCCCGGTATATTTTATTGATCGGGGGGAATTTTTTGACCGTCGTCATTACTATTGTACGGCAAAAAATGATTATTTTGATAATTGTGAACGTTTTATTTTTTTTTGCAGGGCGGCACTTTCGGCTATCCAACGGCTTGATTTTCCGGTTTCCGTTGTCCATGTGCATGACTGGCATGCTGCTTTGGCCACGGCCTTTGTTTATTTCTGGCGTCAGCATGACTCGTTCTGGGCTGATGTAAAAACAGTGATGACCATTCATAATCTCGCTTTTCAGGGACGGTTCTCAAATCGTCTTTTTTGGAATAGTGGTCTTCCTGATGAGGCTTGGAACATGGATGGTGTTGAATTTTATGATAGTTTTAATCTTCTCAAAGGGGGCATCGCGTATGCTGATCGGATTACAACGGTCAGCCCCACATATGCTCAGGAGATTGTTACCCCTCGGTTTGGTTGCGGGTTGGAAGGTATTCTTGCTAAAAGGAAGGACGCCCTTGTAGGCGTGCTCAATGGAGTTGATTACTCGGTCTGGAGTCCTGGACAGGATACCTTCTTGGAACAAACCTATGACCTGGATGATCTTTCGGGCAAAGCGATCTGCAAAAAAGCCCTTATCCGCGAGATGCGTCTGGACCCTAATCTTGAAAATCGACCGATCCTCGGTTTTATAGGACGGTTGCGCGGGCAGAAAGGTATTGATCTGCTTTTGGATATTATCCCCGCATTGATGCGTGAAGACGTAGGTGTTGTTGTATTGGGGGAAGGCAAGCCAGCCCATGAAGCCCGGCTCCTCGATCTGATGGAAAAATATCCGGGGTGTCTGTGTGCGCATGTGGGCTATACCGAAGAACTTGCGCATCAGATCCAGGCTGGAACAGATATTTTTTTGATGCCCTCGCGTTATGAGCCCTGTGGCCTGACCCAGCTTTACAGCCTGCGTTATGGAACACCGCCCGTGGCCACAGCTGTGGGTGGCCTTAAAGATACCATTGTTTCCTATCCTTTCCCGGGCACGACGGGGTTTACGTTTGCCGAGTCGACTCCTGCTATTTTTTTGCAATGTGTCAAAAAGGCGTTGACCGCCTGGGAGAACAAGGCTCTCTGGAAGAAAATCCAGACCAATGGCATGCGGGCTGATTTTTCGTGGAATAAATCTGCACAGAGATATTTGGAGTTATATGCTGATCTAGGTTTGAAAAAATAATTGTCGATCTGACAAGGAGAAAAATATGAGTATCCAGAAAAAATATCTCAAAACCCGCCCGGTGTGCAAAGTAACATTTAAGCTCTCCGGACTCATGGTGCCCAACGTGAAACGTGTGTGTCTTGTGGGTGAATTCAACAATTGGGAAGTCAATGCCACGCCCATGACCCCGCTCAAAAACGGCAGCTTTAAAGTGACGGTGGATCTCGACAGCGGTCGGGAGTATCAGTTCCGTTATCTGGTTGATGACAAAGAGTGGGAAAATGATCTTGAGGCTGACAAATATGTGAGCACACCCTACGGCAATAGTGAGAATTCGGTGGTTGTCGTATAGCGTGTGGCACAGGGATGCTTCTGGCTGTTGGTCTGCATCGCGTTTTCGATCCAGGTCATGGCTTATGACCTGGATCTTGGTTGCGTGATGTATGACGAGCGTGCCTATACATAGGCGCAGACGCGAATGGAGAATGATGCGCGTCTACGCCATTGTATCTTTATGTCCTGTGGTCATCTATTTTTCTCCGTGACCGTATGATTTTCTTTCCTTCGTTTACATGAACATTATCCTGAACGTATTGTTCGGAATCCGGTTCTCGGAATATCCAAGTTCTCGGAATATGATGAGTGCCCATTTCTCGGCTTGATTTCTCTCTTTGAATAAGAGATAATTTTTGACCTGTGCGACAATGTGTCGGACAACACGAATGGTAGTTATGATCAATTTTGCTGCGATGCACGGGCAAAACAAACCAGAAGGAGACGTTCTATGGAAAATATGACCCCTATTTATAAGGAGATTGCTCCGCGGCTCAGGGGCCTGAGAGATTCCATGGATCTGTCCGCTGAAGCCATGGCTGGCGACTTGGGACTTCCTGTGGAAGAGGTGGAAAAATATGAATCCGGTGAAATTGAAATCCCGGTAAGTTACCTTTTCCGCGTGGCCCAGAAATATCATGTTGATCTGACGGTCCTCATTTCCGGAGACGAGGCCCATTTACACGACTATTCTCTGGTTAAATCAGGGAAAGGCCTTTCCGTTGAGCGACGTAAAGACTATGATTACAAGAACTTGGCCTATCGTTTGTTGGACAGAAAAATGGAACCTTTTTATATTAAGGTGCCACCCAAAAATGTGGATGATCTGAGTTACAGTCACCATGAAGGGCAGGAATTTATTTATATGCTCAAGGGAAGGCTGGAAATTTATCTTGGGGACAAAATTTTTGTCATGGAACCTGGTGACAGCTTTTATTTTGACTCCAGCACGCCGCATGCATTGCGCGCTCTGGATGCTGCCAATGCTGAATTTCTTGATGTGATTATCTAGGGAGATGAAGAGATGGTGGTGTTGTCTTCCCCCCATTTAGCTCTTCAGGCTCCCTGCGTATGTCCCGTTCGGACGAATGACCTGATAATCCATGGATAGTTTTGTATCCTCAAAAAATCATGCGGAGAAAACAGCGTGCTCACAAAATTACGACCTGAATCATACGAAGAATTTATTGCAACATTTCATATAGAGGCCCCGGAACACTTCAATTTTGCTTTTGATGTCATTGATGCAAGGGCCATGGCTAATCCGCAGGAACCGGCCATGATCCATCTGGATGATAAAGGCGTTCGCAGAGAATTCGATTATGGTTTTTTTGCGACCCAATCGTCCCGTCTGGCCCATAGTCTCCAGAAGAAGGGGATCGGTAAAGGCGATACTGTCATGCTTATCCTTTACCGGCGTATGGAATTCTGGGTGGCCATGCTGGCCCTGCACAAGCTGGGCGCCATTGCCATCCCGTCTCCATCTCTTTTAACGGCTCATGACATCACGGAACGTGTTGCCGTGGCTGACGTACGATGTCTAATTGTGGAAGAAGGCATCGTGCCCACTGTCGAGGCTGCCCGTAAGAACTGCCCCGATCTTAGGCTGCTTGTGCAGGTGGGAGGCGATACTGTTTCCCCCGGGTGGGAAGCCTACGAATCCTTTATCGCACATGCACCGGACTCTTTTCCCCGCCCCAAAGACGCTGCAGGCGGCGATGACCCGCTGTTGATTTTTTTCTCTTCTGGCACTACCGGCCTACCCAAAATGGTTGAACATACTCATACCTATGCTCTCGGTCATATCCTGACCGGCCTCTATTGGCATGATCTTGAGCCCGGCGACATTCATCTTACCGTGGCCGATACCGGCTGGGGTAAGGCCGCGTGGGGAAAACTTTATGGGCAATGGATGGCCGGAGCCATTGTTTTTGTTTATGATTTCAGGGGAAAATTCTCGCCCAAAAATTTGCTGCAGGCCGTCGCCGATAATAAGGTGACCTCCTTTTGTGCACCACCGACCGTTTATCGCTTTTTGATCCGGGAGGATCTTACTAAATTTGATCTGTCGGCTCTGCGTCATTGTACCACGGCGGGTGAGCTTTTGAATTATTCCGTCTTCCAGGCCTGGGAAGAGCTTGTGGGGTTGCCTATTTATGAAGGCTACGGCCAGACGGAGACTGCATTACAGATTGCCACCTTCCCTTGCATGAAGCCCAAACCCGGTTCCATCGGTAAACCTGTACCCGGCTGGGATATTGTTTTGCTGGATGCGGAAGGCACTCCCTGTCCTGCTGGTGTGGAAGGAGAAATCTGCATCAATATCAAAAACGGCAAGCCCTATGGACTGATGGCAAGTTATCTCAAAGAACCCGAGAAAACGGCTGATGCCTACCGCCATGGGTACTTTCATACGGGTGACAAAGCCTGGATGGATGAAGACGGTTATTATTGGTTTATGGGTCGTGTGGATGACCTGATCAAAAGTTCCGGATATCGGGTCGGCCCCTTTGAAGTGGAAAGCGCTCTTGTGGCCCACGATGCTGTTGTGGAGGCTGCCGTGACTGGGGTGCCTGATCCATTGCGCGGCCAGGCGGTCAAGGCGACCATTGTTCTTGGGCCTGGGTACGAAGCTTCAGACGAGCTGACCAAAGAACTGCAGAATCATGTCAAGAAACTGACTGCACCGTACAAATATCCCCGGGTTATCGAGTATGTCACAGATCTGCCCAAAACCATCAGCGGCAAGATCAAACGGGCTGAGATCCGGGCCAGAGATATGGCAAAAATGAAATAGGGGTTAGGTGATACAACGCTACATGGAAGGCCATTTTTCCTGACAGGGAAGATGGCCTTCTGTTTTTTGGTGAAGAACTGCAAGAAAAACCATGGAGAATCCAAAGAATGAACAGGGAGATCTGCCTGTAGAATGCTGGGCCGTTTTCCATCCCGTGGCCTGGTTCATGGAACAGGTGCTGGGACACGACCACCTATTGTGCGGCCGTATATTGATCCGCAGATGTTTTATCTTCCAGAGAGCAAACCTGCAGTTTCACCCGTGCGGGTAGCTTTTATGCACAGGAAAAACAGTGCCCTGATTGCGCAGATACGGCGCATTATGCAGGAGCGTCGACCAGCTCTTTTTGCTCGGGGGGGTGCGTAAATACGAAGAAAGACAACTCGTTGCGTCCTGTAAGGCGGGGGATGCGAGGCGTGGCATGTTTGAGTGATAGTCTCAAAACATGTTTTTTGAATTTTTTTTGCGGCCTCGCGTCCTGCGCGAGAATATTGTTGCTATCCTTCTTGTGCAGCGTATTCCTCATACACCCTGGCAATCCCTTCTTCCAAACCGATCTTCGGCTTCCATCCGAGTCCGCTTATCCTTGAAATATCCAGAAGTTTTTGGGGCGTGCCATCGGGCTTGTCTGTGTCCCAGATGATTTCACCGGTATGGCCCACGCATTTCTGGACCATAAGCGCCAGTTCCTTGATGGTCAGGTCCTGGCCGCAGCCGATGTTCACCAGCCGGGGAGGTTCGCTGCCCAGTTCCATAAGGTGCACGCATCCCCTAGCCAGGTCGTCCACGTGGAGAAATTCTCGTCTGGGAGAGCCTGTGCCCCAGAGGGTGACGGGGTGTTGGTTGTTGAGCTTGGCCTCATGAAATTTGCGGATCATGGCCGGAAGCACGTGGCTGGTTTCCAGGTCGTAATTGTCCCCTGGCCCGTACAAATTGGTGGGCATGGCCGACCAGTAGCGGGTGCCGTATTCCCGGTTATAAAATTCGCACATTTTGAGCCCGGCGATTTTGGCGATGGCATAGGCCTCATTGGTGGGTTCCAGGGCTGAGGTCAGCAGGTCTTTTTCCTTGATGGGCTGGGGGGCCAGTTTGGGGTAGATGCATGAGGAGCCCAAAAAGAGGAGTTTTTTAACCCCGTTCCTGTAGGCCGCATCAATAATGTTTGTGGCAATGGCCAGGTTCTGGAAGATGAACCGGGCCGGATGGGTGGCGTTGGCTTGGATGCCCCCCACCTTGGCCGCAGCCAGAAAAACATGGTCTGGCCGTTCCGTGGCAAAAAAATTATTGACCGCCTGCTGGTTGCATAGATCCAGTTCGCTGTGGGTGCGGGTGAGGAGATTGGTGTAGCCTTTGCGGGTCAGTTCGCGGCAGAGGGCAGAACCTACAAGGCCCCGGTGGCCTGCTATGTATATGGTATCGTTTGATTTCATGCTGGTGCCTTTGGTGTAGTGGGGTTGATCGAAGGATGTGTGGCCGCAAAAAAAGGCGATATTGCGGATCGCCCTTTTTGTTGAAGTGGTTTTACTCGTTGTGGTTATGGATTTCAAACCCTGCTTTTTGGCAGAGATTATCCCTGTCGGCTTCCTTGAGGTCGGTCATTACCATTTCCCTGATCAGACCTTCGAAATCCGCGTCCAGGGTCCATCCCAGTTTTTCTCTGGCCTTGGACGGGTCACCCAGAAGAAACTCAACTTCTGTGGGCCTGAAATATTTGGGATCAATGCGTACAACTTCTTTGCCTGTGAGCTCATCCCTGCCGATCTCTTCAATGCCGCTGCCTTCCCAGACAATGTTCATGGCCATCTGGGCGAAGGATTTTTCGACGAATTCTCGTACCGAATGGGTCTCACCCGTGGCAATGACAAAGTCTTCGGGTTCATCCTGTTGGAGCATGAGCCACATGGCCTTGACGTAATCTTTGGCGTGGCCCCAGTCTCGTTTGGAATCGAGATTTCCCAGATACAGGCACTCCTGCAGGCCTAGCTTGATCCTGGCCACGGCCCGGGTGATCTTGCGGGTCACAAAGGTTTCGCCGCGCAGGGGGGATTCGTGGTTGAAGAGGATGCCGTTGCAGGCGAACATGTTGTAGGCTTCGCGGTAATTGACCGTGATCCAGTAGGCATACACCTTGGCCGCTGCGTAGGGACTGCGGGGATAAAAAGGGGTGGTTTCTTTTTGCGGGGTTTCCTGCACCTTGCCGAACATTTCGCTGGTGGATGCCTGGTAAAACCGTGTTGTGTTTTCAAGGCCCAGGACACGGATGGCCTCCAGGAGGCGCAAGGTGCCTAAGGCGTCGGAATCGGCGGTGTATTCAGGGGTGTCAAAGGAAACCTGCACGTGGCTCTGGGCACCCAGATTGTATAACTCATCGGGCTGGATCTGCTTGATAATCCTGATGAGGTTGCTGGAATCGGTCAGATCACCGTAGTGCATGAAGAAACGGACATCTTTTTCGTGGGGATCGCGGTAGAGATGGTCCACTCTGGCTGTGTTAAAGGAAGATGACCGGCGTTTGATGCCATGGACTTCATATCCCTTGTTCAAAAGAAATTCGGCCAGATACGAACCGTCCTGGCCTGTAAGACCGGTGATGAGTGCTTTTTTCATGGAATATCCTGATCCTGATATATGCAGTTCCGTTTGAGGCGTCATGCAGGCAGAGATGATGGTATTTGAAGTTCCACGAGTATCGTAAGTTCATTCCAGATGTTTCTTCGAAAATCTAAGCATTTTTTGTGCCTTGATAAAATCTGGATTTATTCCAAGGGCCCGTAATGCTGTCTTCTCAACTTTTTCTTCTTGTTTCCAATCAATGTAGATTCTGCCGAGGTTGAAAAGCAGGTATTCATCCTCGGCAGAGGTGGATATAGCTTCTTTATAGCATTTTTCCGCTTCTTCGAATTTCCTGCTGCGCCGCAAAGCTACGCCCAGCTTGTTGAAGATGTATGGTTGGAACCATAGGCATTGTGAGGGTAGAAAGTGTCTATCGAAGATTATTTTCGGTAGACACTTTGTATACGATTATAGCTCGCAGCAAGGAACTGCCAGAACCACCACTGTTACCCGGCGTTGGTGATCATCTTGGTGAATCTTTTGAAAAAATATCGGCTGTCATGAGGACCGGGTGCTGATTCTGGATGATATTGCACGGCCATGATGGGTTTTCCCGTATGCCGGAATCCTTCCAGGGTCTGGTCGTTAAGATTTATATGCGTGGTTTCCAGAAAAGGTATACCGGTGATATCAACGCAGAACCCATGGTTTTGCGAGGATATTTCAATCTTGCCGGTGGTCAGATCTTTGACCGGATGGTTGCAGCCATGATGTCCAAATTTGAGTTTGAAACTTGTGCCGCCAAGTGCCAGTCCCAAAATTTGGTGCCCCAGACATATTCCGGCCGTGGGGTAGGTGTTGCAAAGTTTGGCCACCGTGGCGATGGTCTGGGTGAGCACCGCGGGATCGCCGGGGCCATTGGACAGAAAAATGCCGTCGGGCTGCAGCTCGTCAACCTGGGCTGCGGTAAAGGAGGGAGGAACAATGATTATGTCCAGTCCCTGGTCTGTGAGGAGGCGCAGAATATTCCATTTGATCCCAAAGTCATAGACGATGACTTTGGGGCCTTTACCTGCCCATGCCGTTTTCGAGGATGTAAGCTCCATACGCTGGGGGCGGCCATCGGCCCAGAGATAGGGCTCTTTTGGAGCAACCTCCTGGACCAGGTTAGAGCCTTCCATGGATGGAATTTTCAGGGCACGGGCAATGAGTGCCTTGGGATCGGTTTCCTGGGTAGAAATGATACCGCGCATCGCACCGTGGATACGCAGGTGTTTGGTCAGGGCCCGGGTATCAAGATCTTCGATGCCCATGACATTATGTTCTTTGAGGTATTGGGGCAGGCTTTGATGTGAACGCCAGTTGGAGGGATGTTTACAGCATTCTTTGCAGATCAGGGCTGCGGCTTGCACCCGATCAGATTCCACATCATCCAGGTTGATACCGTAATTTCCAATAAGAGGATAGGTCATGCAGACCATCTGTCCCCGATAGGAAGGGTCGGTAAGAATTTCCTGATACCCGGTCATCCCCGTATTAAAGATGACTTCGCCGCCTGTTTCACCGGACCCGGTAAAGGAGGAACATTCAAACCAGGTGCCGTCTTCCAAGGCAAGAATTGCATGCATAGTATCGTACTCCGGCATGGATAGGACCATGCTGTTTTTATGTGTTCGAGAACAATCGTGCTTCCGTGATGTCAGGAAGCAAGCAAACGGCGTACTTTTTCGAGGTCTTCAGTGGTATCAACCCCTATGGATGCGTACTCGGTTACGACTACGTGGATGGGGATACCAGCCTCTAAAAGGCGCAGCTGTTCAAGCTTTTCCATGTGTTCCAAGGGGCTTTCGCCCAAACGCTGAAATTTTTCAAGGGTGGCAAATCGGAACCCGTACAGGCCGATGTGCCCCAGAAAATGTGGTTGTCCGTCCCGGGCAAAGGGGACGGGTGCCCGGGAAAAATAGAGTCCCCGGCCATCGGCGGCCCGGACCACCTTGACCTGATTCGGGTCGTTTGCCTGATCCGGAGTGATGGGGCTGGCCAGGGTGGTAACCTCTACCTCCGGGGTCTGGAAGGGAGCAACCAGCTGGTCAAGCATCCTCGGGTCCAGAAGAGGCTCATCGCCCTGGATATTGATGATGATAGCCTGCTCGTCCATTTTGAGAGTGTGTGCGGCTTCAAGGACCCGATCCGTGCCGCTCGTATGGTCGTCCCTGGTCATGACAAAGGGGACGCCCAGTTCTGCGGCTGTATCTGCTATGCGCTGGCTGTCCGTAGCCAGATAGACGGCTGTCAGTGACGAGGCCTTGATTGCCCGTTGGTACACGTGCCAGAACATGGGTTTGCCATGGATGTCGGCCAGGGGTTTACCTGGAAACCGTGAGGATGCGTATCTGGCAGGGATGATGCCGTAAATGGGTGTAGACATGTTTTTTCGTTTGAGCTCGGACGATTAAGGTTGGAGGTTGTACCCGTGTGCGCGGTAGTATGCAGTTTGCAGCAGGCAGTGCACAGATACCAATGTGACAACGTTTTGCATGCAGGACATGACAGCTTCAGGATGGCTCTATGCACAGTTGTCTGCACCGTACGCAGTGTGCACAAACGTGTCCTCAAAAAGATTCAGCAGTCCCCAAGGGAATGAAGCGATTTTTGCCTGCGCACTGTCTATTGCGCACGTTTATCGATGTCCTTCCTACCGCCACGTTCTTGTATTGTGTTCCCCATCATCTCCTCTATCTGCCTGCAAACCATTGTTGTTCCGCCCTGGTGGGACTTGAGGTATGCATCTGTCTGGGTGCGGACGTTTTCCCGGGATTTTTTGGGGGGGAGATTCAGGGCTGCCGCCAGTTCGTCGGCGTTGTGCACCATTGTTACCAACCCGTTGTCAATGATTTCGTGTCCCACCCAGTGAAAATTTTTCCAGAAGGGACCGATGACCGGAGATACTCCCTGGGCCAGGGGTTCAAGAAAATTTTGTCCTCCCAGGGGAGCCAGGCTGCCTCCGACGAAGACGTTTTTGGCCAGTGCGTATACGGCCGGAAGTTCCCCAAACACATCCCAGAGCACGACACTGCCTGGTTTGACATGGTGTTTTAATTGGGAGCGCAGGTGCCAGAATATCCCTGATGTCTGCAGAAACTCTTCCCATGCCTGGATGCGGTGCATATGCCTGGGCACCAGGGCCAGGATGGTTGTGGGGTGATTTGCAAGTATACGGGATATGACTTGCCTGATGCCCTGTTCTTCTTCTTCCCGCACGGAACCGAGGACGATGAGCCTGCTTCCTGGTTTGAAAAAATGGGATAATGGATTTGCCACATACGCAATGGGCTTCTGGTCCAGAATACGGTCGAATTTGATATTCGGCATGCTGAAGGTTTTTTCCGGACCAAAGAGGGTTGCAAACCGGCGTCTGTCCGTTGGTGAAACAGCCATAATCCTTGCCGGGGCCATGTGGGCCAGCAAGGTCTTAAAGGGAAGGTATCCTGCTAGGCTGGGGGTGCTAAGGCGGCCATTGGCCAGCAGAACAGGACAGCATTTTCGGCCACAGGCCATGAGCAGGGAGGGCCAAATTTCCGTTTCCAAGAGGACCATCAGTCGCGGTGTCATGTGGCCCATGAACCGGTTGACAATCAGGGGATGATCCAAGGGGCATAAGCGGATGTCCGGTTCAGGATCAATCCCGCACTCGTGAAGGTTGGTGCACAGAATGTCCCGACCCTGTTCCGTGGTGGTGGTTACCAGGATGGCGTGGTGTGTGTCACCTAGCCCCTTGATGATTTCTACAGCCAGATAGGCTTCGCCACCGGATGCGGCCTGTATCCACAGGTCATAGTTTTTTTGAGGAATATCCCATCCCACGCGTTGCCGCCATCCCTTGCGAAGGCGCCTGGAAATAAACACAAAGGGCAGGGCCATTGTCCAGGCAAATCCATAGATCATGGCAAAAATGTGCAGGGACCAATGCATGGGATTCCTTGGTTGAGGGGGGATTATAGTGCACAGCAGGCAGTTCGCAGTGCGCAGGAACGTTTTTGGGCCTCGGTTTTTTCTGTTTCTCTGGTATGAGTTTCTCATGAGGCAGGAAAGATGTTTTGATCAAATCTGCGCACTGCAATCTGCCCGCTGCCTACTTCATTTTCTTCTTCCTCATCCCGAGTTCGATCAATTTCGTGATCAAGTCTTCAAAGCACATGCCGGCGGCGATGGCCTCTTTGGGCAGCAGACTGGCTCGGGTCATGCCGGGCAACGTATTGATTTCCAGGAGGAACGGGTTGTCATGGTCATCCACGAGGAAATCTGTGCGGCTATAATCGTCAATCCCCAACGCCTGGTGGGCGGCAAGGGCCAGGTCCTGGATTTTCAGGGTCAGTTCCGGGGAAATGGGTGCCGGGCAGATTTCATCGGCGCCCAGATCATCATATTTACTGGCATAATCAAAGAACGTGCCCTTGCGAGGGGTGATCAGAACCGGAGGCAGGGGCGTCGTATCCAGAACAGCGCAGGTAATTTCACGCCCCTTGATCCTGGTTTCCACGATAAGATCTTCACATTCCAACTCGTTGCATGCCAAAACATCCTTAAAAGCCTTTTCGGTTTCGGCAAACATGATCCCGACACTTGATCCGCCGTTATTGGGCTTGATGACCCGGGGATATCCAAAAGATATTGCTGTGCTGCCGGCGCGGTTGGATCGGGGAAGAAATGCCCATGGGGCTGTGGGCAAGTCATGCCGGGCGAAGAACATCTTGGTCACTGTTTTGTTCAGACATAGCTGCGATGCTGCTGGATTTGCCCCCTGATAGGGGACATTGAGTCTGTCCAGGATAGCCTGGATGAGCCCATCTTCGCCGGGTGAACCGTGCAGATTGATGAAGGCGAAATCACATTTTTCAGCTTCAGGTATCAGTTCCTGCAATCGGGTTTGGGGATCGAGTAATATCACTTCATGGCCCAGGGCATACAGAGCGGTTTTGATTTGTTCCGCTCCGAGAAGGGCTATTTCCCGTTCATTTGACCAGCCCCCGGCTATCAAAAGAATACGCATTCAGGTCTACTCCTGTTTGTTGTTCCAATTTTGTTTCAATTTTTCTGACCTGATCAAAGGATGTGCGGATCATGTCCCTGTGTTTTTGGGTCCGGCCATATCTGACCAGGAGGTCGTCGAGGCGGGTGTCCAGCGAGACGATTTCGTCATGCCGGACTCGTTTGTCGCTATAGGCGATGACCAGCGGCAGAAAAAACAGTGCAGGATCTGCGGGCCCTGGCCAGAAAACATGGTGCAGGACCCCCTGACCGATGGCGGGGTTTCCTGTCAACTCAACGACCCAGGATGCCCCGACCTGAGCATGGTTGCCCCCGTGGAGTATGCAATAGGTCTTTGCCAGATCATGGAGCAGGGCTGCTGCGCGTACGCTTCCCAGAAGTTGTTCCTGGCTCTGGGCACCGAATTTTTTTCCCGTATGGCCAAGGGCCAGCCTGGTGATGCCTTCAGCCACCTTGGTTACCTGCAGGCTGTGAGCCCTGATATTGTCGAGCATATCGAACGTATCCCACCATGCAAGGCATTGGGCTTGGGAGGGAATGGGCCATGCGGGGTTCAGAAAAATGGGAACGGGCGTCGGGGACAGAATCGGTTTGGTCTGCGTGACGGATTGTGGCTGAGAAGGGAGCTTGTGGCTCATGCAAATACCATAGGTATGGGGCCTGACTACTGGCGGTTTGGTCGTGGAAGATTACGTAAAAAGCGTTGTCTTGCAATGCGGTTGACACACAATATGCTGAAGCTTATCAATACCTGTCATAAAAAGCAAAGGAGGAAATAGCCTATGTGTTTGGCGGTTCCAATGGAAATCAAGAGTATCAAGGATAAGGTCGCCCAGGTTGAAATTGGCGGGGTCAATAACGAAGTCCGTCTTGACCTTATAGACGAAGAACCTGCAGTGGGTGATTTTGTCATCGTTCATGCGGGGTTTGCTCTGCGTCGTCTCGACCGAGAAGAAGGATTGGAAACTATTAAACTTTTTGAAGAGGGTCTTAATCTTGAGCTCACTTGAAAGCAAACTCAATGATCCGGATCTTTGTAGGTCTCTACTCGAAAGGATCAAAGATGAGCTGGAAGGGGAACTCCGGTTCATGGAGGTCTGCGGAACCCATACTGTTTCTATTTTTCAAAGTGGAGTGCGTTCACTTCTACCTAAAGGTATCATTCATCTCTCTGGCCCCGGATGTCCTGTATGCGTGACCCATGAACGTGAAGTGGCCACGTTTCTTGAGCTTGCCGAACGTAAGGACGTGATTATAGCCACCTTCGGTGATCTGATGCGGGTACCGGGTCCGAACAAGCGTCATCTCAAGGCTGCACAGGCTGATGGGGCGCGGATCAAAATTGTTTATTCTCCGTATGACGCGGTCAAACTGGCCCAAGAGCATCCTGACGACAAGGTGGTCTTTCTGGGTGTCGGCTTTGAGACCACAGCCCCGACCATTGCCGCGACCATCAAAATTGCTCGGGAGCAGGGAATCAATAACTTTCTGGTTCTGGCCTTCCATAAGCTCGTCCCCCCTGTGATGAAAGTGCTGGTGCAGGACCCGGATCTCAAGGTCGATGCCTTCATGCTCCCCGGCCACGTGTGCATGGTTGCTGGTTTGGAGCCGTACCGTTTTCTGGCCGATGAATATGCTATTCCGTCCATTGTGACTGGTTTCGAGCCTGTGGATATCCTGCAGTCGATTTTGGGATTTGTGCGCATGCGTAATCGGGGAGAGGCAAAGGTTATTAATGGATACGCTCGTGCCGTTGCCGACAAGGGCAATCTCCGGGCGCAAGAAATTATGAATGAGGTCTTTGAACCTTGTGATGCCCTGTGGCGCGGTATAGGCACCATTGCAGACAGTGGACTGAAAATCAGAAAGGAATACCGGGCCTTTGATGCTATGGATGCTCTGAACCTGACCATGCCTGATGTTCCTCCCCTTGCCGGATGTAGATGCGGGGACGTGCTGCGCGGCAAGATCCGTCCAGATGAATGCCCTTTGTTTCGCAAGGTCTGTACTCCAGCCAATCCCGTTGGCCCTTGCATGGTTTCCACTGAAGGATCCTGTGCTGCATATTATAAATATCAGATTTAGTGTCTGAACGACGACGTGCGTTTGTATCCAGACACAATGCATTTTGTGGGAACTCTGATTGCTGAGTTCTCTTCCCAAAGATGACTGAACCCGTACGGCGGCAACCTGAAGATGGCGGGAACTATTACCTTCTTTTTCTTGAGCCCGTCCCCTGTTCCGGTCTAAGGAAACGATTTTTATGAGCGAGAAACTCCTGTTGGATTATGGTAGTGGCGGTAAGGCCTCACAACGTCTCATTTCGGAGATGTTTCTTAAATACCTGGGCAATGAGCACCTCAATCGCCTGGATGACGCCGCCTTTTTGGAAGTTACCAGTCCCATATCTATGAGTACAGATACCTTTACGGTTGATCCTCTCTTTTTCCCTGGTGGCGACATCGGATCATTGGCGGTTCATGGTACGGTCAACGATGTAACCATGTTGGGTGCTCGTCCCAGATATATTACCTGCGGCTTGATTCTTGAGGAAGGGTTGGACATGGACGTGCTCGAACGCATCGTGGCCTCCATGGGCGAGGCGGCACATCATGCCGGAGTTGATATTGTCACTGGAGATACCAAGGTTGTTCCCCGGGGAGCGGTAGATAAAATTTTTATCAATACAACAGGGATCGGGGAAATATTTGTTGATCCTGCTCCCAGTGGTCACAGTGCACGGCCCGGTGACGCCATCCTGATCAGTGGAACCATGGGCGATCATGGGTTGACAATCTTGTCCCAGCGTGAAGGGTTGTCTTTTGATGCCCCTGTGAAAAGCGATTCTGCGGCGTTGAACCATCTCATTGTCAAGCTTCTGGAAGAAATTCCCGAAATCCATGTGCTTAGAGATCCCACCCGGGGCGGATTGGCGACCACGTTGAGTGAAATTGCTCTGCAGTCGGATGTGGAGTGTTTTATTCGAGAAAAGGATATCCCTGTACGCAAAGAAGTGGCAGGAGGGTGTTCGTTCCTGGGTCTTGATCCTCTGTACCTGGCCAATGAGGGTAAATTTATCTGTATTCTTCCGGAAAAATACGCAGCCAAGGCTTTGGAGATTATGCACGCCGATTCTCTGGGTGAAAATGCCTGCCGCATAGGTGAGGTGAAGGACGAACATCAGGGCAAAGTGATCATGCAGACGCCCATTGGTGGCCATCGCCTGCTGGATATGCTTGAGGGCGCACAGTTGCCGCGGATTTGCTAACTGACTGCACTGCTGTTTGAGCGAGAACGTGCCCATCTGCTTCGTAAAGTAAATTTTTAGCGAGCTTGCGAGGTTAGAAGACCGTACATCTTGTGTGTTGTGAAAAAGTCAGGGCCTTACGTATTTTTTTACGATGTGGCCCTGATTTTTTTTGTGTCTCTTATTCTGGTCTATGACGTCAAAAGGGCGAACCATGAGGTTCGCCCTTTGCGTTTATTCGGGGAAGAAGTAGTTGTTGTCTTCAAGAATACCCCGACGGGATAAGATATTTTAAGGCCCCCCTGCTTCTTGCGGAGGGTGTGAACTGTGTCAAACAAAGCAGGCGGAGAATTTCACGTATGCTTTGAGCACCATATTTTTTATAATTTGATCAATGTTTGATAGACTTCCCGGATGACATTTTCAGGGGTGGATGCTCCCGCTGTCAGGCCGATGGTTTTGCAGCCGAGTAATGCCTCCAGAGGGAGTTCTTCTACCCGTTCCACGTGACAGCATGGGGTCCCCTTGCTCCCGGCCACCTGGGCCAGGCGTCTGGTGTTGCCACTGTTTTTTCCTCCGACAACAACCATAAAGTCGACCTGTTGGGCAATGTTCAGGGCTTCCTCCTGCCGTTCTTTGGTCGCGGTACAGATGGTGTCTATGATGGGCAGGTCGGGCATTGTTTTATGCAAACGGTTTTTAATCGCCTCGAACTCTTCTTTGTCCTGCGTTGTCTGGGCGGCCAGGAAAAAGGGACCTTTCTTTTTTTTGATCAGGGATTCAATTTCGTCAATGCCTTCAAAGACGGAAAACCCGGCCGTGGCGTAGCTGACCAGGCCTTTCACTTCAGGGTGGTCCTTTTCTCCGAACAGGAGCAGATGACGTCCTTGTTCCGCATTCCGGGCTATGAGCAGCTGTGCTTTTTTAACCTTAGGGCAGGTGGCGTCCACTATGGGCGCTTTGTGGGCCGCAATGTCTTGCTGCAGGGAACGGGGAATGCCGTGGGCCCTGATGACAACGAGGGTCGAGGCCGAAAGTTGGTCGTGGGTTGTGCATTCAAAAACCCCTCGCTGCTGATAGTAGCTTAAAACCTGGGGATTATGGATGATGGGCCCCTGGGTGAAGATCGTGTGGGCATCATCTTTGTCGGCAATGGCCTGATCCAGTTTACGCAGAGCCAGAGCAACTCCCATACAGAATCCGGCAGTTTCGGCGAGAATGATTTTTTTCATGAACGAGGTCCTTGGAGGTTTGAGTGCGCAGGGGATAGGATGCAGCAGGCAGTGTGCAGAAAAATACGTTGTGTTCTGTGATGTTGATGAAATCTATCGTTAGCTGGCACCCATGCCTGGTAGCTAGGATTTTGTCATGGATTGCATGTCGTATAAATAATCCAGCGCGTATGCGTTCCCAGAGATACGGATTGCATGTCCGAGACATTGTGTCGTTTAGTATCTTTTAAACGTCGTGGAAAAAGAGAAATCTTATGTATCCAGTGATGGTTGTGTTCCGACGTGTTCTTCCAGCCCTTCAATGGCCCTGGAAAAATCATCCCAGGTGCGGCATTGGGTGAGATCGTTGCGCAGGGATCTGGACCCCGGGAGGTCGCGGATAAAACGAGGGGCCAGGGTACGCATGCGTAGAAGGGCCTTGGCTTCATTCCCGTATTGGCAGGAGAGCTCCATGAGCCGTTTGATCATCGTCAAAAGTTCGAGCTTGCCCTTTTCTCGTGGGGCACGGCCTTGCAAAAGATCCTTGAAACGTGCGCAAATAGCAGGATCGTTCAGTGCGCCCCGGGCAAACATGACTGCGTCCACTCCGGTTTTTTGTATGCATCGCAGTGCATCTTCAGCATGAAAGAGGTCGCCGCTGGCAATGACCGGGATCGAGACGAGCTGCTTTAATTCCTCAAGGGTTTCCCATGCGGCGATCCCGGAAAAGCCTTGTCTGGCAAAGCGGGGATGCAGGGTGATCCAGGCCGCTCCGGCCTGTTCCAGATCAGGGGCCAAGGTACGAAATACGGGCTCTGCGGCCTGCCAGCCCAGGCGTATTTTGACCCCCACCTTGCCTGGGCCTGCTTTGTCGGCCATGAGCCTAATAAGCTCTGTCAGCCGGTGCGGGGTTTTGAGCAGGGCGGCGCCGCTGCCGGTTTTGACTACTTTTTTGACGGGACAGCCGCTGTTGAGATCGAAATACTGCACGCCCTGATCCAGAAGTATATCCATGGCCTGGTTGAGATACTCTGGTTCAGAGCCAAAAAGTTGAACTACCAGCGGAGAATCTTGAGGTGTTGTGGCCAGCAGCTCAGAGGTGCCTTTGCTGTTGTACACCAACCCCTTGGCGCTGACCATTTCCGTGCAGGTCACATGGGCTCCGGATTCACGGCAGAGCAGTCTGAAGGGCAGATCGGAAAATCCGGCCAGGGGAGCCAGCCAGGGGCGGTCGGGACGGATGGGAAACAAGGGCATGGATGATATCTGTAGGGGTTGTGGAGTTAAAGATAGAGGGGGCATCTTATAATGACGGGGTTGGCGCGTGCAATCGTGCCAGCAGTTCCATGTCATCAAGGGAGCCCCAGGCCATATCCGGGGTGGTGTATTCGAGGATGGTCCTCCGGATGAGATCGCCTACACTGGTAGCTACTGCGGATTTGGCATAGGCCTTGGCTTGTTCAAGCAGGCCTCTCAATGTTTTGGATTTGAGTTCCAGCTGGGTATCCAGGCGCGAAAGAATTTTGTGTCTTTCGTCGACATTGGCCATGAGTTCCTGTTCCCGTTTGGCATTGAAATCCAGACGCACCAGAAATTTTTTCTGCTTATTCTGCAGCCGGGCACGATGAGAGCGGTTTACCTGACGTCCTACGCTTTTGAAAAAAGAACGTTGCCTACAAAAAAAGTGATCACGCGAACATTTTATCTATTTTTTGGCCTAAAGTTTCTGCCGTGAAGGGCTTGACAATATAGTTGGAAACATTGGCCTGAACAGCTTCAATAATATTTTCCTGCTGGGCTTCTGCTGTAACCATGAGAAAGGGAAGATCACCATATTTTTCACTTGCTCTGACTTTTTTCAGGAATTCGATGCCGCTCATGATGGGCATATTCCAGTCTGAAATGATGAAGTCTATCCGGTCCTTGTTCAGAACGTCCCAGCCTGTGGAACCGTCGTCAGCTTCAACGATATTGGCAAATCCCAGTTGATGAAGAATGTTTTTGATGATCCGTCGCATAGTTGAAAAATCATCCACTATCAGGGCCCGCATGTTGGTATCGGTGGCCATGTATCACTCCTCTTTTTACGCGGTACAGCACTTCCGACGAACACATGTATCATTTTATACAGCAATGGCTCCGTGGTATTCCGTAACATTTTTTCTACGTTCTCGGATTGACTGAGAAGGGATCTGCGAGATGCGTCCTTCCGTGATGCCCATGGCTTCAGATACCTTACGCATAGTAAGCTCGTCGGCATAGTACAGAGAAAGTACCAGAATCCCGCTTTCTGATAAGTGTTCAATGAGTTGTGCTCATTTGTCAACAATCTCGTTAAAAACTGCATTCTGCTGGGGTTGTTCAAGGGGGAGCTGATGAGGGAGGTTACGCCGGAATATTTCTGCAAGATGGGTGGCGATGATCGATTGTAAGTCTCAGGAGAAGCTCAGAACCAAGCATCAGGGCTATGGAAAAAGGATGGACCGGGAAGGGGCTACACTTTCAAAGGAAAGGGGTGCCCAGACAACAAAACTCAATGCCAGGCATAGGGCCCCTTTGACTATGGTCGGTACGCCTTCGTCGCCGAAAAAGGGAGCAGAAAAACACAAGCAGGCTGATGCGGAAAAGGGTCAGCAGAAAGCTGAATATCAGAACAGGGGCTCAATGATAAAGGTCCATGAATAGCGCTCGCAATTCATGGACCAGACGGTCAGGACCATATGTTTTTTATTCCAGGATATAGCGCTGGGGGTTGACAGGAATCCCGTTGAGTTTGACTTCGTAATGCAGGTGTGGCCCTGTACTGCGACCCGTATTGCCAACGTAGGCAATGAGTTCGCCTCGTTTGACAGTCTGATTTTTTTGGGCGGCGTATTTGCTCAGATGCGCGTATCGGGTCATGATCCCGTTACCATGGTCCACGATGATATTTTTGCCATAGCCGTGTGTCTGAGTGACGAGAACAATTTTACCCGCAGCCGTGGCGTAGACAGGGGTGCCGGAAGGAGCTGAGATATCCAATCCCTTGTGAAATTCTCTATGCCCTGTGAAGGGGGACGTCCGGTAGCCGAAATCGGATGTGACCCAGCCTTTTGTAGGCCAGATGGATGGAGTGCTGGCGAGGATATTGGTATTGGTCTGGATGGTCTGGATAATTTCCTGCTGTCGGATTTCTTCGAGCTTGGTATCCGTGTTCAGCTGGTCAAGAAAATTATGTAGTCGACGGGCGAGGCGTTCGTTTCTGTACAGGGGTAAAAAATCGTCTTCAAGATTCTCCGTGCGTGGGCCCCCGATACTGGTGCCTATCTGATCTTGATTCTGGTCCAGGTTGACCATCACCCGTATTTTTGTATTGAATTCCTGAAGTGTCGTGACACTATCTGACATTTGTTTGATTTTATTTGCAAAACTTATAATTTGTATTTTCTGTTCCTGATTTTCTTTCCGGAAGTGAGTCAGTTCATGCTGATAATGTCTGGCACTGGAGCATATTTTGAAAAGATATACATTACCGGCTGCAAGTCCCAAAAAAATGAACAATACCGTTAGTAAGAGCCAGCCCCGGCAGCAAAAATTATGACAGCCGCCGTCAGTATCGCGAAAAATGACTATTTTATATTTGTCTGTGAGCATAATTTTTTATTTGGACTAAGAGGATGCCTGGGTTTGTGGATCCGATATTATTTATATCGTCTGGTCCTTTTACAAAACAGTCGTGCAATAACTAGGAATGAGACAATTCGTCAAGCTGCCAGCGGCGTAATGCGTTAAAAAGATTTTTTTTCATGCTTGGGTTGTCCTTGGTCATTTCCTGAATCCATACCTTGGCTTCCTTGCGTTTGGAAGTCAGCGCCGAGGGGCAGGCGGAAGGGGAGAGAGGAAAACCCCATTGTCGAGCAGCCAGGGCGATGGTTTTTTCCTCGACCAGGAGCAGGGGACGGATCAGCAGGAGCTTTTTGTCAAAATAGTGTTCGCGTGCTTTGAGCCCGGCAACTTTACCCGTTTGGAAAATATTCATGAAAAAGGTTTGAGCCAGATCGTCGGTGTTGTGACCCAGAGCCAGATGGGTGAGATGGTATTTCCGACATAGCTCAAAGAGGTGTTTACGCCGGAACCAGGAACAGAAAAAGCAGGGTGATTTTTTCCTGTTTTCCGGAGAATGTGCCCGGGGACCGTAGTCTGTCATCTCTATATGGGATGCAATTTCGTGTTCTGTGAGCCAGTTTTTGAGCGCAATATGCTCCAGAGGATCGAACCCGGGATTGAGATGCAGGGCCATGATTTCGAAACGGAAGGGAAGAATTTTTTGCCGCATCCGGAGGGTTTCCAAAAGAACCCAGCTGTCTTTGCCGCCGGAGACAGCAACGCCGACCCGGGCTCCCGGAGAGAGCATTTCTGTCTGTTGAATAAGTCTTCCACTTTGTCCCAGGCAGGTGCGCTGGGCAAATTTTAGTTTCCTTCGTTTGAGCATAAGGGTAATATTGCCTCCAGGGCATTGACTTTTGCTATTGCCTCGTTACTTCTACATGGAAAGATATTTTACTGCGGAGGTTTGATATGGGATTTTTGATTGTTAATGATGATGAGTTTCCCGGAAAGGACCAGGAGAGCGTCATTCATATCCATAAGGACAGATGTGATGGGTGTTCCATGTGTGTCGATACTTGTCCAACACAGGCTCTTGAAATCGTTCCGAATCGTAATCGTCCAGGGAAACATATCGTTTTTGTCCACCCCCGATTGTGCAAGGGGTGTGGCGTCTGTCAAGCCACCTGTCCCAAGGAAGCTCTTTTCCTGCCTGGGCTCAGCCCCGAAAATATCCGAACGTATATTTCCAAGGCCGTTGCTGAAGCCTGCCAGAATTCTCCTGTGTAAGATATAACCTTTTGGGCAGGACGATACGTAGTGGTGGTAGATATCGGGCCAGGAATGGCGCAGCTGCAGTGTGAGTCCTTGCTTTTTGTTGTGGATTTTAGATGATTCTTTTGTTGACAATTAGAGACAGGACCTCTATTTTTTTTTGTTTTCCGCGTCAATAACAAGTCAGTGCATTATACCTGCTACGGTGTCCTGTGCCAACATATCCTGATCCCTGCTTTTTTCCACGGGAGGGGAGCTTTAGGTACCATGCGCTGCAGGAATAACAGGGAGGTTTCATGGCAAGAATTACCGTTGAAGATTGCATGGAGAAGGTGAATAACAGGTTTTTAATCTGTCAGATGGCCATTGAACGGGTCAAACAGTTTCGTGAAGGGTACAAGCCGTTGGTTAAATGCGACAATAAGGAAGTGGTCACCGCCTTGCGCGAAATCGCTGCGGGTAAGGTTCTTCCTGCCCACCCGTTGACTTCAGATAACGATTAGGTGGGAAGGAATAGTATGTCCAAGAGGGATTATTATGAAGTTCTGGGGATCCCCCGGGAAGCTTCTTCAGACGAGATTAAAAAGGCCTACCGCAAGCTGGCCATGAAATATCATCCGGATCGTAATCCCGATGATCCCGAAGCCGAATCGTTGTTCAAAGAGGCCGCCGAGGCCTATGAAGTGTTACGCGATGCCGATAAACGTGCCCGTTATGATCGCTTTGGACACGCAGGAATGGAGAACAACGGATTTAACGGTTTCCATTCCAACGATGATATTTTCAGCGCATTTGGGGATATCTTTGGCGATTTTTTTGGCTTTGGGGGCGCAGGACAGGGACCAAGGCCTCAGGCCGGCAATGATCTGCGCTACAATTTGACTGTTTCTTTCCGGGATGCGGCCAAGGGGAAGGAGATCACTCTTAATATCCCCAAAAAAGAAGTCTGTGATGCATGCTCCGGAACGGGAGCTGAGGCCGGAACATCGCCCCAGCGCTGTGAACATTGCAACGGACAGGGGCAGGTCTATCAGACACAGGGATTTTTCCGTATTGCGGTTGCCTGTCCCGTCTGCCATGGACGGGGAGAAGTCATCACCCATCCCTGTTCCAAATGTCGAGGCCGCGGTTCTGTCAGTGTGAACAAGGAACTGAAAGTACGCGTACCCGCAGGAGTCGACAACGGCAGCCGACTGCGCCTACGTGGAGAAGGTGAACCCGGGGAAAATGGTGGTCCGGCCGGTGATCTGTACGTGGTTATCTATGTCGAAGAGGACAAGGTTTTCAAACGTCAGGGCCAGGAATTGATCACTTCTGCGGATATCAGCTTTGTCCAGGCTGCCTTGGGAATACGTATTGATATCCCGACCCTGGACGACCCTGTACCCATGGATATCCCCAAAGGTACGCAGAGCGGGACAGTGCTGCGGCTCAAAGGCATGGGAATTCCGTATCTCAATAACAACCACAAGGGCGATCTCTTGGTGGAGATCAATGTGTTCACCCCGGTGCGGTTGAGCAAACGCCAGGAAGAATTACTCCGTGAGTTTGAGCAGTTAGACAAGGAAAAACCCATGGAAAAGGTCAAGGGGTTTTTCCGAAAAAAAGCTAAAAAAGTCATGGGCGAGGATTAACCATGGACCAGGGGCTGACCCATATTGACAGTAATGGCAACGTAACCATGGTGGATGTAGGTGCCAAGGCGGATACCCTGCGCAGAGCTGTGTTCCGTACCGTTGTCCGTTTGAATGCCCGGACCATGGCGTTGCTTTCGGAGAACGCCCTGCCCAAGGGAGATGTGCTGACCACGGCCAAAATTGCGGGCATTCAGGGCGCCAAAAAGACCTGGGAGCTCATCCCCATGTGTCATCCCCTCCTGCTCAGTTATCTTGACGTACGTTTTTCGGTTAACCGTGCGGACAACAGCATTACCATTGAGGCCGAGGCCCGGACAACGGCCGGTACCGGAGTTGAAATGGAGGCTCTGGTGGCAGCTCAGGTTGCGGCCATGACCATTTATGACATGTGCAAGGCTGTACAGCGCGATATCGAGATTACTGAATGCCATCTTCTGCATAAGAGTGGCGGACGGAGTGGGACCTACGAATACAAAAGAAGTGTTTGAGCGAGAACGCACTCGTCTACTGCGTAAAGTGAATGCTTAGCGAGCCTGCGAGGTTAGCAGACTTTATACCTTTGTATAATAAAAATCCGGACCATGTCACCATGGCCCGGATTTTTTTGTGCTTTTTCTGGAAAAATTACCATACTGTCCGTACTTTGACTCCCTGTCCGTCCATGTATTTTTTGAGATCGGTGATGGTGTATTCCCCGTAATGGACGATGGAGGCAATCAGAGCTGCCGAGGCGCCTCCTGTGGTGACGGCATCAACCATATGCTGCGGGTTGCCAGCTCCGCCGGAGGCAATAATGGGGATGTTCACGTTGTCCACGATAAGCCTGGTCAGATGCAGCTCATAGCCGTCCTTGGTGCCGTCGGCGTCAATGGAGTTGATGCATAATTCGCCGGCTCCCAGCTCTTCCACCCGTTTGGCCCATGCAAGGGCGTCGATACCCATGTGTTTGCGTCCTCCGTGGATGACGATCTCGTATCCCGAGGGGATTTCTGCAGTCCTGGTCACCTTGAGGACATCCATACCCACAACCACGCACTGGCAACCAAAGGCAGCTGCACCTTGAGAGATGATTTCCGGAGTCTTTACGGCAGCGGAGTTGACAGAGATTTTTTCAGCCCCGGCCCCGATAACTGCGCGCATGTCTTCCAGGGTGCTTATCCCGCCACCCACGGAAAAGGGGATGAAAATGGTTTTGGCCACTTCCTCGACCACCTTGAGCATGATCCCCCGGTGTTCGGATGAGGCGGTGATATCATAGAAGACGATTTCGTCGGCACCTTGCTCGTAATACATGCGCGCGGTTTCAACGGGGTCACCGATATCCACATTGCCTTTGAATTTGATTCCTTTGGTCAGTTTGCCGTCCCGCACATCCAGGCAGGGAATGATCCGTTTACTGAGCATGGCGTGTCTCCCTGCAATAGGCTGCAAAGTTCTGGAGGATTTTAAGCCCCGGTCGTCCGCTTTTTTCCGGATGGAACTGAACGGCCCAAAGATTGCCCAGGCCAAGGACGGAACAGAATTCCTGCCCGTAATAGGTTGCGCCGATGATATACTCGGGTTCGGGGCGGGTATAGTAGGTGTGCACGAAATAAAACTCAGATTCCGGAGCCACCCCGTCAAAGAGGCGGCAGGGCTGTTTGAGTTCGACTCGGTTCCAGCCCATATGCGGGATGCGTATGGACTCACCGTTTTCTTCCTTGAGTTCCGGAGAAAAGGGGATGCATTCTCCGGGGATGATCCCCAGGGTCGGGGTGTCATTTTCCTGGCTGTGATCAAGGATGATCTGGCAGCCAAGGCAGATGCCCAGAACCGGACGGCCCTGGTGCACGGCCTCGGTGATCACCCGGTCAAGACCGGTCTGCCGGAGATGGTGCATGGCCGATCCGGCGGCTCCCACACCCGGGAAGATGATTCCTTCGGCCGCTGTAATGATTTTCGGGTCTCCGGTGATCACACAGGGAATTTCGAGGCTGTCAAGGGCGCGGCGAACACTGGTCAGGTTCCCGGCCCGGTAGTCCACAATGGCAAGCATAACATGTATCCTCATGCAAGATAGCAAGGTGATGGCTGAAGAAGGTTCATGGTGTAAAAAAAGAGCATAACGGTAACGGGTGTAAATCGCAATGGTCGTGGATTTGGGGGTGAGCGAAGAGATAAGATAACGGTCTAGGAAACAATGTGAAGGGCACCGATGAGGGCCTGATCTGGCCATCGGTTTCGTGTTTCGGCAGATGGCTGCGAAACGATTTTATACGCAATTTTCTTTGTCATTGTCTTTGTTTTGTGCCATTGATACATAGAATTTTTTTTACGTTTAAACATGATTTTTGTTTTCGATGGCATGTGTGAACGCCTGATGTTCTCAATCTTGTCTGTGACCAAGGAGGTATGTGATGGCCCGAACCATTTCAGAAACCGCTTTTGAACATGCCCTGACCTTTGGACGTCCCCCGAATATTGAACGCCTTTTCCCCAATTCCAAGGCCATGATTGTCAGCGGCAAGGTTATTGATCAGGCACTGCGTTCCAAGGGTAACGCGATGACCATTGCCGCCAATGGGCGCAATGTGTTTGTGATCCAGGGGGTGCTCAAGGCGGCTCAACGAGCTAATGCCTGTGTGATCCTGGAGATTGCCAAGTCGGAAGGTGGGGTTAACGCCTATTGCGATACCTCGTTTTGGAATCTGGCCTGGAAGGTGAACTATTTATGTAATTCCATGAAGATAACCGTACCTGTAGCCATCCATGCGGATCACTATGCCATCAAGGGGGACGCGGATATCGCAAGGGCCCGAATCGAGATTCCTTCTCTTTTTGATGCCGGAGTAACCTCCATTGCCATTGATGCCTCCCATCTTCCGGAGCAGGATAATCTGGCCGCCAATCTCCAACTGGCTCCATTGATTCCCCTCTGGGCCGGGTATGAAACGGAAGTGGGGGAGATCAAGGGCAGTGCGGGACTGTCCACTCCTGAAGAGGCCTTGTACCTTATCAAAGGATTGGCAGAGCACGATCTGCATCCTGACTGGATTGCTTTGAATAATGGCACCACCCATGGCATCGAAAAAGAGAGTCAGGGCATTCAGGTGGAATTGACTGCAAAAATTCATGAAATGTTGGCTCCGTATAAGATTTCCGGGGCCCAGCACGGAACTTCGGGAAATAATTCCGAGCGTCTTAAAAAGATTGCAGCCACCACAATGACCACCAAGGCCAACGTGGCCACGGCCCTGCAGATGATTTCCTGGGGGGTCAAGGTTAATGACTATGGCAATGCCCAGCTGGATGCCGGCGGCGGGTTCATTAAGGAAGAGGATAAGGGCGTACCTGCAGATGTCTGGGCCGAAATGGTGGCCTATGCCGATGCCCATGGATTTTCCGGTGGAAATTACAAAAAGATCAACCGCCCTTTTGAAAACCGGCTGCTGGGGCTGTCACGAAATGCCCGTGAACGGATGGCCCAGGGCGTGGAAGCATTTGTATACGATTTGCTCACCCGGGTATTCAACGCCGAGGATTCGGCCAACATCGCCATGGAGAGTCTGCTAGAACTGGGATCGTTTGATCCCGGGGTCAAAAAATAAGGAGAAAAGGAGGAAGGAGAAAAGGAGGAAGGAGAAAGAAAAAATTTTCCGTCTTTCCTATCTCCTGCCTCTCGCCTCCCGTCTCCCGTCTCCCGTCTCCCGTCTCCTGCCTCCCGCCTCCTATTTTTCCAGATGTTCCCGCAAAAATTTTCCTGTGACTGAATGCGGGTCATTGATGATATCCTCGGGGGTTCCCTGGGCTACAATCCTCCCGCCGTTGTCTCCGCCTCCGGGTCCGAGATCGATGACATAATCAGCTGCTGCCACCACGTCCAGGTTGTGTTCGATGACCAGGACCGAAGCTCCCTTGTCCACCAATTGCTGTAGAACCTGGATGAGTTTGCCCACCTCGTGCATGTGTAGACCTGTGGTCGGTTCATCCAGAATATACAGAGTTCCGGGGAGACGTTTTTTGCCCAGTTCGCGGGATATCTTGATCCGCTGGGCCTCTCCGCCGGAGAGGGTGGTCGCTGGCTGTCCCAGACGGATATATTCTAAGCCCACCTCTTCCAGCACACTGAGCCTGCGTTCAAGCAGAGGATAGGCACTGAAAAAGGTGCGGGCCTGACGCACGGTCATGCCCAGCACCTCGTCTATATTCTTGTCCTTGTAGGTCACATCCAGGGTTTCCCGGTTATAGCGTTTGCCATCGCAGACCTCACAGGTGACGAATACATCCGGAAGAAAATGCATCTCCACCCTGATCTGCCCGTCTCCCTGACAGGCCTCACAGCGGCCGCCGCGGACATTGAAGCTGAATCTGCCTGGTGTGTAGCCCCGTTGTCTGGCCTCTTTGGTTTCGGCAAATATTTTGCGGATTTCGTCAAATACCTTGGTGTACGTCGCCGGATTGGAACGCGGGGTACGGCCAATGGGGGTCTGGTCGATGGAAATGATTTTTTCGACCTTTTCCAACCCTTCAGCCCCGGCAATATGTCCGGGCTGTTCAACCTTGATCCCCTGGGCCAGGGCCAGGTGCTTGTAGATGGAATCCATGACCAGCGAACTCTTGCCCGACCCGGATACCCCGGTCACACAGACCAGACTCCCCAGGGGAATGGTGCAGTCGATATTTTTAAGATTGTTGGTGGAAATGCCGTGAAAACGTAGCATCTCCGTGGGCGTTCGCCGGGATTCCGGTCTTGGAATGCTGAGGTCGCCGCGCAGATATTTTCCCGTCAGGGAATGGGGGGCAGCCAGAAGTCCCTTGACGTCTCCGGCATACATCAGTTCTCCTCCTAGAAAGCCTGAGCCCGGTCCCAGCTCCAGAACGTGATCCGCCGCCCTTATGGTTGCTTCGTCATGCTCCACGACCAGCACGGTATTGCCCCGTTGCTGCAGGCTGCGCAGGGTATTGATCAGCCGTGTATTATCGCTGGGATGCAGCCCGATGCTCGGTTCGTCCAGAACATAGGTGACGCCCACAAGTCCCGATCCCAACTGACCGGCCAGGCGGATGCGCTGGGCCTCGCCGCCGGAGAGAGTGGACATGTTCCGGGACAGGCTGATGTAATCCAGGCCAACGTTGACCAGAAATGACAGACGGTGCCGGAGTTCTTTAAGCAGTGGCGTGGCAATGCGGGTTTGGGTACCTGAAAATGCACAATTGGCCAGCCAGGCATGTGCTTTGGAAATGGACCAGGAACATAGGTCGACAATGCTGGCCCCGTTAATTTTGACGGCTAGAGATTCCGGACGCAGGCGCGCGCCGTGGCAGGTGGGGCACTCCGTGGTTTGCCGGAATCTGGCCAGCTCATCTCGCCAGATGGCACCATAGGCCTGGCCCTGTTCCATTTGGGCAACAACTCCCGGCCAATCACTTTGTGGGTCACCATAAAACAGTCTGTTGCGGGCTGTGTCGGAGAAATCTCCCAGCGGCGTGTGCAGCGTGAAGCCATGAGCCTTTCCAAGACGTTGGAGATCTTCTTTAAAACGTTCAAAGATGCGTGGTTTTTTCCAGGGGATGATGGCCCCTTGTTCCAGACTGAGACCTTTATTAGGGGCCAGGAGATCAGGCTCATAATACTCCACGCTCCCGATGCCCGAGCAGGCAGGACAGGCACCCTGAGGGCTGTTGAAGGAGAAAAGCTGGGGAGATGGCTTGGGCAGACTGATCTGGCATTCCGAGCAGACCGCTTCGGTGCTGAAAAAGATTTCTTCTCCCCCGATGACGGCCATGATGATCCGCCCCTGACCGTATTGCAGGCCTAGTTCCACGGAATCAGCTAATCGTTTGCGCATCCCTGGTTTGAGAATCAGCCGGTCCACCACCAGATCGATGTTGTGACGCTTGTTTTTTTCCAGTTCCGGCAACGGGTCCAGGGGAACCACCTCGCCATTGATCCGGACGCGCACAAATCCCTGTTTTTTGACCTTGTTCAACAGGTCGGCATGGGTTCCTTTCTTATGTTCTGCCAGAGGGGCCAGGAGCATGAACTTGAGCCCTGTTTCCAGGCCCGTGATGGTGGTGATGATCTCATCACTGGTCTGGGCCTGGATGGGTTTGCCGCATTTTGGGCAGAAAGGGGTTCCCAGCCTGGCAAAAAAAACGCGTAGAAAATCATAGATTTCGGTGACCGTACCTACGGTTGATCGGGGATTTTTGGATGTGGTTCCCTGCTCTAGGGAAATGGCAGGGGAAAGCCCCTCAATGAGGTCTACATCGGGCTTGTCCAGCTGGGGCAGAAATTGCCGGGCGTAGGCTGACAGGGATTCCACATAACGTCGCTGACCTTCGGCATAGATAATGTCAAAGGCCAGGGTGGACTTGCCTGACCCGGAGGGACCACAGACGACCACGAGCTGATCCCTGGGAATGTCAAGATCGAGGTTTTTGAGATTATGCTGACGAGCACCTTTGATATGAATGTATTGCATGACAGGTTCGGATTCCGTGAGGTTTGATGATGAAGCCGCATCCTAAAAATGTATGAGAAGCTGGATGCACGGCGGCGAACCATAGCATATAAGGTCGGATTGGAATATGGCAAGAAAGGGGGATGGCAGACAGAGCACGGAGGAAAGTAGGCAGTGCGCAGGAGGTATGGAGGCCGGTGAAGTAGCACAACGGTCAGTGCCCCCGGGGCGGAGGCGCAGAGTTATGCGCGCAGGCCGTTTTTTTGTGTGCATAAAAAAACGATACCATGTCAGTATGTTATGTCATGTCATGACATCGTATCGTGGGGGGCAATCCTCTGGCAGAGAGCCGGTATGAAGGTCGTTACGTGATGTCCCCAAAAATGACGCTGGTGAAAATGGGTTTGGTGACGCAGGCAAAATGAGGCATTTGCCTTGGTTCTTTCTTCCAGAGGTAAAACGTTGACATGAGGCCGGGGTACTTGGTCCTGTTACGGTTTGCGACTGAAACCTATAAGCCCGAAGATGCCAGCCCCCAGGAGCCATGCAACCATAGGAATGGGCGCGTCCGTGGCTGACGCATCGTGATGAATACCCAGAATGGAGGGGATGTGACTGGGATCTCCCGTACTGTGAAGTCGTTTTTGAGAAGAAGAATTCAAATCAGGACGTGCCTTAAGGGCATTGGATCTCGGATAGGAGAAGCCCGTCCATGAGGGGATGGAAGCTGCGTGGAGCGATTGAGCCAGACACCGCGGTGCATGCCACGGCCCCTTATGCTGTTGTGGCGCAGTCCACGGGATATTGGAAGCCAAAGCCATACTTGCAAACAGCAGGAAGGTAATGGCAGTGAAGGCATGAAGCGATTTTGAAATGTGCATGAATTGTTTCCTCCGTAGTTGCCATGTACAAAAAAGGCGTGTCATGTATAGAAGATAACAAGAAAAATGCCACCGTACAAAAGGGTAACGGTCTTAGTTGGTTATCAGTTTATGGAAGAAAAATATCATGTCAGGCAGATGCTGGTTTCCGGGAAATATGGAGAAATCATGGAGATTTTTGGGCTATTTCTTGTGGAATCAGGATGTTGGCGTTGTAGGAAAAATCCAGCTTTGTTGGGAAGAGAGGATACAATGATATGGAACATTCCATTGAAGGGTGTTTGGGAAACGATGTCTATTGCCAGAATTTGAATTGTCCGTATTTTCCTTGCCATCCGGGAGCCCATCCGGAGACGTTCAATTGCAAGCATTGTTATTGCCCGCTCTATTTCATTTATTGGGAAGACTGCGGCGGAAATTTTACCATGCTTGAAAGCGGGATCAAGGATTGCACGAAGTGTCTGTTGCCCCATAGTCCGGGGGGACATCAGTATGTGGTTGGAAAATTGAAAGAGTATTTGGGGAAGATGAAAAAGGAGAAGGCGACATGATTTTACAGGGGAGCGTTGGCCGTGGGCAGGTACATGGGTGACGCGATAGTTCCGTTGGATATGCCACACCCTATTCCGTAGGTTCCGCAGGGTACATAGGTCTGCCTTTACGCGCGATGCGCGGCATCAATAACCTTGTCATGGGATGCTCGTATTCTATCCCACCACAGCATAGCCGATCCCGACGATGAGCAATGATCCTATGCGCAATGTTTGGCTGGCGATGATTATGTTCATGGCCAGACCCGGTTTGAAGATGCCGGCGTAGTAGGGAAACTGGTACCTGAAGGCCCGCATGGGGGATGAGAGGATGTTGCCCACCAGAAGGGCCAGAACAATCCCTTTGACCGTAATAAGGCCATTGTCCAGCAGAGCTCCTGCCGCCGCTGCACCGGCGGAAAATTCACCGCTGACCTGGAGAACAACAACCCCGAGAGCCTCGGTGGGGAGCCAGGAGAGGACGTGCAGATGGGAGGAGAGAGCTTTCTCCATCCAGGTGAAAAATCCCATGTCCGACCCCAGATAGACCAGAATATAGATGGGGATGGTGATTATGACAATCCGTTTCATTCTGGTTAGAAAACGCTTCCAGGTGGCTTGAAGGATGCCTTTGATGCCCGAATCATTCTCTGGAGGCAGTTCGCAGGTCACGCAGCCTTCGGGCAAAGGGGGGAGAAAAAACCGGCAGGCCAGGACCATAATGCAGGTCCGCAGACAGGCCGATCCAAAGGTCAGTCCGATGTAGGGCAGGGCGGCCTGCTTGAGCAATGGCCCGGCGATCATGGCCATGGTGGGCAGGTGCAGAAAGTAGATGGGCAGACTGTTGAACAGATTGGAGATAATCACCTCTTTGCGGGTGATTTTTTTTTGGGCAAAGGCTTCGGCCAGCATGGAATTGGCCGTGATGCCTGAAAAAAAAGCCATGGCAAAGCTCGCCCCGGAAACGGGCTGTAGATGGGCGATACGCACTAGCGGCGTTGCCAGCCGGGCCATAAAGGTCGACCAGCGCAGATTTTCAATGAGGATGCCTATAAGGATGCCCAGGGAAATAAAGACGAGCAGCCGGGCAAGGGGCGGAAGAATGTGTTGGATGAGGAGGATAGGATCGGGCATAGGAGTAAGATCTATGATGCAGTGGGGAAGATAAAGGGGTGATAAAGGATTGTTCCGTCCTGATATGATGGATCGTATTTCAACACAGGCACTTCACACTGTGGCACTCAAGTATGTTCTCTACTCCTTGAGTGCCAACGGTTCTATCCTATATCTTACATCTTTTTACCTACATCACATCCCATGTCGGTCCCTGCGGGGTATCCTGAACGGTGACCTGCATGGCGGTCATTTCGTCCCGAATAGCGTCGGCGCGGTCGAAGTTTTTGTTTTTTCGAGCCTGGGTGCGTTGGGCTATGAGATCCAGGACCCTGGTTTCTTCAATACCTTTGCGTTTGGCCCTGGAGTTGCGCAGGTCGGTGAGCAGGGTGATGCTCTCGAGGGTGAAGATGCCCAGGATCTGGCCCCAGGTGTTCAGGTCCTGGAGGATTCGTTCGAATATCTCTTGGGCTTGGCTGCTTTTTTTCCAGTTCTTGTTTTCTAGAATCCGGTTGGCCAGGCGGGTCATGGTGAAGATGTGCCCCAGGGCTGCGGCCGTATTCAGGTCGTCGTCCATGGCCTTGATCCATTCTTTTTCGGCCTGTTCCACTTCGGTCTGGAATTCTTCAGGAAGGGGGGAATTCTTCCATGTGGTGCGGGTCAGTTCTGCTTCCATGAGTGCTTTAGTGCTGTAGATACGTTTTAGTCCTTTTTCTGCCTCTTCCACTGCTTCTGTGGAATAGTCCAGAGGGCTGCGGTAGTGTTTGGTAAGCAGGAAAAAGCGCAGTACTTCGGGAAGATAACGGCTTAGAATATCCCGAATGGTGGTGAAATTGCCCAGGGATTTAGACATTTTTTCCGAGTTGATCTGTACAAAGCCGTTGTGCACCCAGAATTTGGAAAATTCCACACCATAGGCGGCTTCGCTTTGGGCACGTTCGTTTTCATGGTGGGGAAAGGAGAGATCCTGGCCTCCGCCGTGGATGTCAAAGGGTATATCCAGATATTTTTTGCTCATGGCCGAGCATTCCAGATGCCAGCCGGGGCGGCCCAGCCCCCAGGGGCTTTCCCAGGAGGGTTCGCCGGGCTTGGCCGTTTTCCACAGGGCAAAGTCCAGCGGGTCTTCTTTCTCTTCGCCGGGAGTGATGCGTGCCCCGGACTGCAGGTCTTCGATATTCCGGCCTGAAAGTTTGCCATAGGATGCAAAGGCCCGGACCCGGTAATAGACGTCTCCGGAAGGGGTGGCGTAGGCAAAGCCTTTGTCGATCAGGGTCTGTACCAGGGCGATCATTTCCGGAATGTGTTCGGTAGCCTTGGGCTCTACATCCGGCCGTTTGATTCCCAGGCGGTCCATATCTTCATGAAAGGCATTGATATAGGTCGTGGCAATGGCTTCGGAGGTGGTCCCTTCGAGGTTGGCCCGGTTGATGATTTTGTCGTCCACATCTGTAAAATTGCGCACAAAGGTGACCGTATAGTTTTTGGACAGCAGATAGCGGTACATGACGTCAAAGACAACAGAAGAACGGGCATGGCCGATGTGACAATAGTCATAGGCAGTGATGCCGCAGACATACATGCGCACATGGTTGTCTTTCAGAGGCGTGAATTCCTGTTTTTCCCGGGCGATGGTATTGTAAAGAAGCATGATGGAGTCCCGTAGTTATGTGTGGTGCCGGAGCGGACCTGGACCTCTATGCTGCCCCTAGAGGGCAGACCTGTCCGTCCTTTTCCCGTACGATAATTGATTGACGTACTCGAAAGCGGGCAGACACATAGGTCTGCTCCTATACCAATGACGTTATATCACAAAAGTATGTGAAGAAATTATGCACCCCCGCGACATTTTGCAGGACGGATGTTAGTCTGGTGCGAATTCTCGCGCTTTTTCGAGCCTGCTCAGAACATTCGACAGAGGCAGAACATGGAAAAGTCCCTTGATTTCAGGGCCTTCGCTGGAGCCCATGAGAGCCATGCGCAGGGGAAAATAGAGATCTTTGCCCTTGACCCCGGCCATCGTCCCCGTCTGGGTGAGGAGAGCATCGATTTCCTGGAGGGGGAGAGGCTGATTCCTGTCGGCGGTGTTGGCGGCCAGGATCTGGCAGAGTACCTGGATGACTTTCTGGTTTTTCGGTCGTGTCAATACCCGTACCGCTTCCAGGGAATAGGTGACCTCGTCTGTTAACAGCGTCGCGAGCAGGGAGGTGAAGCTGTGTGCGCCCGTAGCGTTTTGCTGCACAATGGCGATCAGGTTTTCCTTGTGCTTGTCAGGCATGTCCTGCCATGGTCTGCCCAGGGATTCAAGCCCCTGGATATGGGGCAGAAGGTCATGGGCAGGGAGCTTATGCCAGTAGGTGTGATTGATATTCTCCAGATCTTCATCCAGAAATACGGCATTGCCCCGTCCAAGGCGCATGGGGTTGAAACGTTGAACCAGATCATCCATGGAATACACGATTCCTTTGCCTTTGATGGCTCCGGAGAGACCCGCCAGATAGTGGACCAGGGCTAAAGGATGTATACCTGCAGCCATCAGCTGGGGCAGACTTTTGGCTCCTGCACGTTTGGAAAGTTTTTTGTGCTCCTGGTCCACAAGCAGACCGTGATGAGCAAAGTAGGGCGGTGTCGCGTCCAGGGCCCGGTACAGAAGAATCTGACGGGCGGTATTGGTCAGATGATCCTCTCCGCGCACTACCAGGTTGATATGCATGTCCAGGTCATCTACGACCACGGCCAGGTTATAGCTCGGCCAGCCGTTGCTGCGCAGGATGACAAAATCTCCAAAGGCCTGCGTGGGGATGTCCATATCACCCTTAAGCAGGTCTCTGAAATGGATTCCTTCCGGAGCATCTGCAACCTTGAAGCGCAGGGTGAAGGGAATACCGGCATTGATCTTTTCTCTGACTTCTTCGGGCTGCAAGGCAGCACAACGTCTGGAATAGCGCGGAGGCATTCCTTTGGCAGCGGCTGTTTTCCGATCCTGCTGTAGATCCGCCTCGGTACAGAAGCAGGGATAGGCCAGACCTTTTTCCCACAGTTTTAGTGCTGTATCCTTATACCGTTCCAGTCGGGTGCTTTGCCTGCGGACCGGCTCCTGGGGCGTCAAGCCCATCCAGTCAAGGGCGGAAAGGATGGATGCTTCCGAGGCGAAGGAAGAACGTTCCTGGTCTGTATCTTCCAGGCGGACGCAGAATGTTCCCTGGCTCTGTCGGGCGATGAGCCAGTTTAAAATGGCTGTTCGGGCGTTACCCAGGTGCATGGCACCTGTGGGGGAGGGTGCAAATCGAGTCCGCCAAGGGGTGCCGGACATGAGAGTTGTAGTCATATTTAAGGCTTTATGTTGTAAGTTTTAGGAGATGAGGGAGCCGTAGGCAGGGCTGCGTTCAGTGTTGGTCACAGACTATTCATTTTTGCGGACACATCTGTCTTCTCTTTTTACCGGGTCCCCGTGACTACGGCTACTGCTTTGATGCCTTTTTTTGCGCCTGTAAACCCGAGACCTTCTTCGGTGGTGGCCTTGATGTTTACATGATCGGGTGTCAGGGCCATGAGGCTGGCAATATTTCGCTTTATCTGGGCCTTGAAAGGTGCAAGTTTAGGAATCTGGGCCACAACGGTCAGGTCCACATGGGTGATGTTCAAACCGGCTGCCAGTGCCTTGTCCAGGACTTCGGCCAGAAAGACAGAGCTTGACATATTGGCATAGCGTTCATCGCTGTCCGGGAACAGATCGCCGATATCGCCCAGACCGAGACAGCCCAGAATGGCGTCGCACAGCGCGTGCATGAGCACATCGCCGTCGGAATGGGCTTTGAGCATGGGACCACCAGGAACAGGGATACCGCCCAGGATCATGGGGCGATCGCCCCTGTATGCGTGAACGTCATAGCCGTATCCGCTCACCGGGACGGGCTGTGGTACGGGAGAATCAAGCATGATCAGGTCTTCCGGATGAGTGATTTTGATGTTGCCGGGTTCGCCGGGAATGCAGACCACTTCATGGCCCAGTTGCTCGACCATGCTCGCATCGTCGGTCACGTCCCATCCCTGGCTGTCAGCCTGAAGGTGGGCCGTGGCCAGGATGGATCTGTCAAAGAGCTGGGGGGTCTGGACCGCAACCAGAGTGGATCGGTCCAGGGTGCACACGACCCGGTTCTCCTTAACCTGTTTGATGGTGTCTGTCACCGGACATGCCGGGATGACTCCGCCCAGGTCGGCTGTAAACCTGTCCAGAAGGGCTGTAATCAGGGACGTAGACAAAAAAGGCCGGGCTGCATCATGAATCAGGACCTGATCACATTCCCGGGGCAGGACCTGCAGGGCATGGGCTACCGAATCCTGTCTGCGGTTGCCACCGCTGGTGCACCTGATGGGTACTCCTATGGAATCCCGGGTGTGCAGTTCCTGAACCGTTGTTTCAATCTCTCCAAGCTCCTGTTCCGGGAGGACGAGAATAATTCCGCCAAGAGGTGGAATGTGTGAAAAGGTGCGTATGCTGTGCCAGAAGAGAGGTGCCCCCTGATAGACCAGAAATTGTTTTTTTGTCGTGATGCCTGCAGGGGCAAGGCGAGTGCCTTGTCCTGCGGCGAGCACAATAGCCCAGAGATGATGTGCTGTCATATGGAGGTATCCTGCGGATAAAAAGATAAACGCCCGTTAACCGGTGCGGGGACAGGAGAACGGGCGTTTGTCTGGCGATAACGCATGGTGCGTTTAAAAAAAATGGAGTCGGACGATAAGCCGGGTTCTGTACCCTGGTTCCACCCGAAGGGGAACACAGGATGACTGTCATTCATCTGGGACATGGATTACTCCATGCCTCAAGCAACCTACCCGAGGATATTGGCCGGGTCGGCCGTGGCATCCTCCTATTTGGTCTTGCTCCGGACGGGGTTTACCGAGCCTGCCGTGTCACCACGGCAGCTGGTGGGCTCTTACCCCACCTTTTCACCCTTACCCGGCACTCAATGTAACTACCAAAACTTTCATCGTATAGTCAAAGATCTTGGTCGTTACATTGAGTGCCGGGCGGTTTGTTTCTGTGGCACTATCCCGAGGTCACCCTCGCTGGACGTTATCCAGCGTCCTACCCTGTGGAGCCCGGACTTTCCTCCCTGCTGCCCTTGGGCAGCACAGCGACAGCCTGTCCGACTCCTGGTATCTGGGCGCGTTCTCACCCAAACACGTGCAAATACGCCTCGATATATTTCGTAAAGTGAATGCTTAGCGAGCCTGCGAGGTTAGCAGACCTTACACTTTAGCGAAAGTGAATGCTTAGCGAGCCTGCGAGGTTAGCAGACCTTACACTTTAGCGAAAGTGAATGCTTAGTGAGCCTGCGAGGTTAAACCAAACCCAGTTTCAGACCCATAGTTTTCGAACAGGTTATCACTGTTCAATTCTTTTTTCACCGCGAAGGGCACGAAGGAACGCGAAGGGTGAAGAATCTGGGATAGATTGAGCTTTATTTTGTTGCTTTTTTTCGCGTTCCTTAGCGTTCTTCGCGGTGAAAAAAACTCAATCCCTCAAACGTGGTTTGGTTTAGCAGACCTTATACTTTAGTAAAAGTTATTTCTTTTCTTTGGGTGTCGTCTTTTTATCGTCTTTTGCTTTGGTCGTATTCTCTTCCTTGGTGAAGAAATGGTCTTCCCAATAGATAAGCCGGTGACAATTGGGGCAGCTTAAGATCTGTTCGCCTTTTTGCAGCTCAATAAATTTCTGGGGCGTGATCTTGAGGTGACATCCGTTACAGATTCCTTCAGAGACAGAGACGATGACCGGGTTGCTTAACTTGGTTCGGATAAAGTCGTAACGTTTGAAAATAGGTTCAGGAATCTGTTGGCAGGCAGCTTTTTTTTCTTTTTCCTGCTTTTTGAGTTGTCTCTGCATCTTGCTCAACTCGGCTTCAATGGAGGCCCGCTGCTGAGCGAGAACATTTTCCATTTCCTTGACCTCAGCGGCAATACCTTCATGGAGGGTTTGCTGATCTTGCAGATCTTCCATCAGGCTGATTTTTTCTTCTTCCCGCATCCGATTCGTTTTTTCGAGACTGTCCATTTCTCGCATCATCGCATGGTATTCTTTGGTGTTTTCAACCTGCATAAGCTTATTTTTGCTTTTTCTGATGCTTGAGGTATCTTCTTCAATCTCTGTTTCCAGCTTGAGATTCTGCGCGTTCAAGATCTCAACTTTTTCATTCAACTGTTCCATGCGGTCTTTCTTCGCATCCAGTTCTCGCTGCAGACTTTCAAGCTGCTTGGGCGCTTCCGTAAGACGTTTTTTTATAGCAATGATCTCAGAGTCGACCTTTTGCAGGACAACAAGCTGTCGTATCTGTTCGATGTAAAGACTCAAAGGTGTACCCTCCTTGAGGTAAATACCTTTTCCTGGTCAGGAAGAGGAAACCGAATCGTTAGTTGAGCCGCAGGTGTGCGGTACTAAATATATGGACGTTCCAGGTTGGTACGGGAAGATTATTGTATTCCACCTGGTTCGATACATAAGGGATCGTGACCAGGAAGAAAAATGCACTCTATGTCGTGTGAGCGGAAATCTTGTTGCAGTTTTTCATACCAGACCTGTATCATTTTTTCTTCCAGAACATGATGCCCAACATCAAGAGTCAAACCCGTATTCTCGACTTCCAGAGCCTGATGATACTTGATGTCGCCGGTAATGTATATCTGCGCTCCGCGGTCAAAAGCAGTTTGGGCCAGGGATGCTCCGGAGCCCGGACAATAGGCGATCCGGGAAATTTGTTCAGGAGGTGATCCTATGCGTGTCCAATATTTTTTTCCCAGGAGAGCACTTAGGCGAGATGTGAATCCTGGCCAGTCTGTTGGATGGGACAGGTCGCCGATACAACCAAATCCCAAGGACCGTGAAGGTTCATGTAACGTTATGGCCTGCCAAGAGAAATCCAGGCCGAAGAGTGCCTGCAGATCCTGCCGAACGCCAGGCCACTCATGTTGCCAGACCACAAATTCATGCGTGTCGCCATATTTGGTTGGATTGATGATTTTGGGGTGGCGGATGATCTCCGGCGCTGTCTGGGAGTGGATACGGATCAGCAGGGAGGTTTTTTTCCCCGTAGTTTCCAAAACTTGTGTGTTCTGCAGTCCCAAAGCTCTGGCCAGCCACGCCGGTGGTCCATCGGGCTGGGAATCAAGTGTCGTATGGGCTGCATACAACCAGGCTCCAGAACGCATGAGCATGTTCAATATGCGACGGTAGTCGTCATCCTTATTGGGAAATCGGGGAGTTAGCCCCAGAGGATGATGGGTCAAAATGAAATCTGCCCCATGTTCCAGTGCCCGGAAAATCGTTTCCGGTGACGGGTCCAAGGCAATGGCCAGGCAGGATATTTCTTCCCTGGTACCACGGACTTGTATTCCACTGTTGTCCCAGGATGCAGCGCAGCAAAGAGGGGCGTCGGTTTCAATGCGGGCTACTATCTGTTTCCTGTTCATGCTGGTCTTCCCGTATATCACACATGAGGGGACCTGCTCCTCTGGGTGAGGGTCTGCTTCACGAACAAAAAAGGTGTTTCCAGACGTGGTAGGGAAACACCTCGATTTGCTACTGCTCCTGAAGCGGGTGCCGCTCCGGGAACATGAATTATACTGAACTATATATTATGGTGGGCCCACGAGGATTCGAACCTCGGACCATCCGGTTATGAGCCGGGGGCTCTACCAACTGAGCTATAGGCCCATGCAAAATGAAGACGACTGTATATGCTGTTCGGTTTGGGGATGTCAAGAACGAGGAGGAAGAAAGAATAATAACGTGCGCAGTACGCAGAGCGCAGCATCCAGAGAAAGACTGGGCCCGCCAGGTGTGGGGAGGTTCGACATGTGATGCTGGGCAATAAAACATAGAGCCGGATCGTTTTGGGATGTCTGAACGATGTTTGGATTCTTTCCCATTGCCTTCCAAGGGATGGCCCCCAGTACCCATTACCCATACCCATGATGGACACATGCGAAGGGCAGGCCTGTGTCCGCCTGCACCTTGCGTTTCAACCTCTGGGTACTGTCACCTGCGAACTACATTTTTTTCTAGTTATCCCCGTTAGTTATTCCATTGAGTCCTTTGACATACTTGATGGCCGAACGGCCGGCCTTGGCGCCTTCACCTACGGCCACGCTGATCTGGAGAAAGTTGCCTACGCAGTCGCCTGCGGCAAAGACGCCTGGGATGTTGGTTTTCTGTTCATTATCGGCTTCAATAAATACGCCTTTACGCATAAGGCCCAGGGAATAGGCAAAATCCAGTGACGAAGCTTCACCACGCGCTACAAAAATACCGTCCACTGTTTCTGTGCCGCCGTCTTTAAAGATTACGCCTTGGAGGCCGTTTTCTCCTGTGGCCATAGTAATGGTCCGCTCAATGATGGGAATGTTCGCTTTTTTCAACCGTTGGATAAACTCAGGCGTCATGGCCAGCTCGCGTCCCTGGGTGTAGATGGATACTTCCGATGTGTATTCTCTGAGTTCCAGAGCCTGGTTGGCTGCGAATATACCTTCGCCCACGACCATGACTTTTTTGTCGCGGAAGAAAAATGCGTCGCAGCTGACGCAGTAGGAAATCCCTTTGCCTTCGTAGTCGGCGGCGTTTTTGATCATTGATTTGACCCGGGCCACACCTGTGGCAAGGATAACGGCGTCCGCTTCGATCAGTCCCTTTTCGGTTTTAACCTCAAAGGTGTTTCTGTCGGAAGAGTGGATGCCCAGAACGCGTTCGCACCGGATAGCCACATCAAATCTCTCGGCTTGCTTGACGCCGCGTTTGATCAATTCTGCACCGGTGATGCTCTCGGGAAATCCGAAATAATTGTCTATGTCATAATCCCCTTCAATTTTGGGAGGGCATCCCAGAATCTGGGTATCCAGGCCTGCCCGGGCTGTATATATGGCGGCAGAGATACCGGCAGGACCTTGGCCGACGATGAGTATCTGGACATGTTTCATACGTATTCCTCGCGAATGCTTGGGCAGGATTGTGCCCATCTGTTTTTTAACGTCTTACACTGCGTGCGCAGTGGAATTCCATGCACCTGCAGCGGGTCTCGTTGGGTTGATATGTTTTTTTATCCCAAAAGTGCCTTGGCGAAATCTTCGCCGTTGAAGGGACGCAGATCTTCCATCTGTTCTCCCAGGCCGATGAAGGAAATGGGGATTTTGTACTCCAGAGCCACTGCGACGATGATGCCACCTTTTGCCGTGCCGTCCAGTTTTGTAAGAACGATTTCATCCAGGTCAACGGTCTGGGAAAAAAGTTTAACCTGGGAGAGGGCATTCTGACCGGTGGTGGCGTCCAGCACCAGGATGGTCCGGTGGGGGGCTCCTGCCATTTTTTTACCCAGCACCCGTTTGATTTTTTTGAGTTCTTCCATGAGATCAACTTTGGTCTGGATGCGACCGGCCGTATCGATGAATATCTGGTCATAGCCGTCGCTAAGAGCCATGCTCATAGCCTCGTAGGCCACGGCGGCTGGATCAGCGCCATGTTCTTTGGCGTAGAAACCGGCACCTACCCGTTTGGACCAGATACTGAGCTGTTCAATGGCTGCGGCCCGGAAGGTGTCTCCTGCGGCCATCATAACTTTTTTACCCTGCATCTGGGCGCGGTGGGCCAGCTTGGCAATGGTCGTGGTTTTGCCCACGCCGTTGACCCCGACCATGAGCACGACTTCCGGGGTGCCGGTTCGAGGAGGACAGGCCGTTTCGTTGAATATTTCCACCAGTTCGTCCCGTAAAAGATCCTTGAATGTCTGGGCGTCTGCGATTTCTCCCTGTTTGACCTTGGGTTTAAGGCGTTCAAGAAGCTTGTGCGATGCCTCGTATCCCACATCGGCCATGATCAGGATTTCTTCCAATTCTTCCCAGAAGGCTTCATCATAGGAACCGGTTATGCTCAACAGCTGATCAATGCGCTTGGAGAGCTGTTCCCGTGTTTTGTTCAACCCATTGGACAGCTTGAGAAAAAGCCGGCTCTGTTCGTCTTCTTCGTCCTCAAGATCAAGGGCCAGGGCCAGTCGGTACTGGAGTTCGGAACGGAACTCTTCCACCCGTTCGTAATCCATGTCTTCCAGCCAGAGCTCAAAGCGGTGTACGAAATCTTCGGCTTCGGCCTTGGGGACTTCCAACTGTTCCAGAAGAAAATAAAGCCGTTCCCACAGGATATCTCCCCGCCTGCTTATCCCCGTAAGAAGATGTTCCAGCCAGATACTTAATTTGGGTTCGGCGTGTTCCAGGGCATGCAACAGATCTGTCTGCCAGACCGGGCGCTGCACGGCACGGGGCTTTTCCTGGGTATAGGTATCCGGCAGGGGGACGGTGGACGCAGGTTTTTCCTGATCCGGGACGGAAGGTTGTTCGATGCTAGGGGCCGGGGGTTCTTTTTGGGTCCCTAACAGCTTGCGAAACAGCGACAGTTTCTCAGGTTTCTGGATCGGTTGTTCAGCTCGGGGGGCAGGCTCAGCGGAGACAATTTCCCGGGGAGCTGGTATCTCAGTCACAGGAGGCTGTTCCTGCTCTGTTTCAGGAGCCTTTTTCTCCTTGGAAAGTACCGGCTGCTGAGCTGTCTCTTCCTTTTTCCAAATTTTTTTGATTTTTGAAAAAAAACCCATGTATGCTCCTTTGGATTGAGTAGATAGTGCATCATTGAGTAGGGACACGACGCGCCGTGCCCCTTGTAACAGGCCCATTATATGGATGTCTAAAAATATTGTTGTCGATGTGCAGGGGGAACGGGCTGCTCGCCCCTGGTACAGCGCTGTGGCGTGTCGGGGCGACCAACTGGTCTCCCCTGCGGAAAAGACACCATCTTCCTAGATTGTGTCCGTGAATAATGTCGGTTCAGCTGCCTGTTCAGAACGGCATCGTCAAGGGGCGTCCCGTGTCTGCACTCATGGTTCGGCACGTTTGATTTTTGTTGTGTTCAATCCTGTTCGTGGAAAATCATTTTGTCCCAGAGGATTTTGCCCTGCCCTTTTTTATTACTGCGCAAAAGAACGTAGAAAGCCCCTGCGCCTCCGTGTTTTGGTTGGGCAGTGCAAAAAGCAAGAATGATGCGTTCCAAGGGATACTGGGTCAGCCATGCTTGTACTCCCTGGCGGAGGATGCTCCTGCCCAGGGGGGAGTTTTTGCCCCTGCCGGGAATGAGCAGTACACATCGTTTCCCCTGCAGGTAGTGTTCTTTCATGAAATCGAGCAGCGCCATTTGAGCCTGGTCTGCACTCAGACCGTGCAGGTCGAGATGAGCGTCAATGCTGAATCTGCCGGCCTTGAGTTTTCGAAAAATTTTTGGGTCTAATCCTCTGATGCAGCCCACGCTGTACTCATGGGTGCTTTCAAGATCAAACTCAATATTTTTTTCCAGAAGATCTGAAAATGTATTTTTTTTCAGGGAGATTGAACTTTTTTGCACAGGTGGTGCTGCGGACGGAATCTCCCGTCCTTTCCCCTTGAGCGGCGCGACGCCATGCATGGCTCGGACAAAAAAAAGTTCCTCAGGTTCTTCTTGGAGGGCCTGCTGGTTTTCTTTTTTCTGGGCGAGCGTAGTGTCTGCCATCTTTTTGAAATGGTTATGCATGGACTCCTTCCCGGGCGAGAATATCCATGACCTCGTCCACTGTGTCCACGATATGGAAAAGGGTGAAATCCTGCTTTTTGATATAGCCGGATGTGAGCAGAGAGATGGTAAACCAGTCTATGAGTCCCTGCCAAAAGGAGCGCCCTACAAGAATCAGGGGACAGGGTTTGATCCGCCGTGTCTGCATAAGGACCAGGGCTTCACTGAATTCGTCCAACGTTCCAAAACCGCCGGGCATGATCACATAGGCCTTGGCAAATTTGACGAACATGACCTTGCGCACAAAAAAATATCTGAAGTCGCATTTGATATCCACATAGGGGTTGCACTGCTGTTCAAAAGGCAGGTGGATATGCAGTCCCACAGAGGTCCCCTGGGCATCTCTGGCACCTTTGTTGGCTGCCTCCATAATACCCGGGCCGCCTCCGGAGATGATGGCGTAGTTATGCCCTGCAATTTTTTGGGCCAGTTCATAGGTCAGGGCATAGGAGGGATCTTCTCTGGGCACTCTGGCCGAGCCGAAGATGGATACGGCAGGACCGATGTCGCCGAGCTGTTCAAAGGCATCAACGAATTCGGCCATGATTTTGAACAGTCGCCAGGAATTTTTATATGAAAGGTCATCGATGAGATATTGTTTGGATCTAGGCATGGTTGGCTGGTTGCTGGGTTTGATTGTCATTGCTTTATCTTGTAACGGGTGGTTGGACGAGAACGCATCCA
>Ga0265294_10000597_pt1 | contig 48105 bp, 47 predicted proteins | sample MunlanPumphouse3_FD_192504 | JGI IMG/M metagenome (GOLD analysis project Ga0265294, IMG submission 192504) | Groundwater microbial communities from a municipal landfill in Southern Ontario, Canada - Pumphouse #3 | ecosystem: Environmental > Aquatic > Deep subsurface > Groundwater | place...
ATCTCACTTCTTGGTCAAGCATCTCGCATAGTAATTGATAAAGACAATACTGTTATCGTTAATGGTGCAGGAAGTAAAGAAGCAGTAAATGCAAGAATTTCTGAGATAAAAACTCAGTTAGATGCAACAAGCAGTGAGTATGATAAAGAGAAACTTCAAGAGAGACTTGCAAAACTTAGTGGCGGTGTAGCAGTTATCAAAGTTGGAGCTGCAACTGAGACTGAGATGAAAGAGAAAAAAGATAGAGTTGATGATGCACTCTCAGCTACAAAAGCAGCAGTAGAAGAGGGCATCATCATAGGTGGTGGAGCGGCTCTTATCCGTGCTGCAGCAAAAGTAAAACTAGACCTTGGTGGCGATCAGCAAATAGGTTGTGAGATTATCCTCCGTGCTGTAAAAGCTCCAATCAAGCAGATCGCTAAAAATGCTGGTTATGATGCAGGTGTAGTTGTAAATGCTGTAGAGAGCGCAGAAAATCCTAATGTCGGCTTTAATGCTGCAACAGGCGAGTATGTTGATATGTTTGAAGCTGGAATCATAGACCCACTAAAAGTAGCTCGTGTGGCTCTTACAAACGCAACATCAGTATCAAGTCTACTTCTAACAACAGAAGCAGCGATATATGAAGTAAAAGATGACAGTGACGCAGACATGGGCGGTATGCCATCACAAATGGGCGGAATGCCAGGTATGATGTGAGAAAAGGATTAGTAAAAGCAAATTTCTTTGCTTTTGCCCTTTTCGAATCAAAGTTCGATGTCCGAAGGACCGAACTGCGAAGGACCACTTAAGACACCTGTGTGTCGTTTTTAGCGTCCCAACCACAGTCGATGTCTGAGGGACCGACGAGGACAAAAACCACTTAAGCAAATTTCTTTGCTTTTGCCCTTTTCGAATCAAAGTTCGATGTCCGAAGGACCGAACTGCGAAGGACCACTTAAGACACCTGTGTGTCGTTTTTAGCGTCCCAACCACAGTCGATGTCTGAAGGACCGACGAGGACAAAAACCACTTAAGCAAATTTCTTTGCTTTTGCCCTTTTCGAATCAAAGTTCGATGTCCCCTCTTTTTATTTAAATATATTTTAAAGTAGTAAGTTATTATCAAACCCTATTTACGAGGTTGAAACCTCGTTTCCAAAGAAAATGCGAAGCTTTAAAGGTTGTAAACTTTGAGAAAATAGGCAAGGCTTCAATCAGTTTTGATAATCTAATGCTAAACTTGAATTACCGCGATTTAACTCTTATATAACATATAATTTGATATTATCATCGCTATGATTAGACATAGCAGTTCAATATTTATATCTTTAGCATTTCATGCTCTTGTAGCAGTTTTACTTATCTTTACATATAAAAGTGTAGTCTCTACTAAAGAAGAGATTGTAGAGAAAAAAGTATGCATAGAGCTGTGCAATGTGTTTGAGCAAAAACCAGTTATACCTCCTAAGCCAAAACCTATAGTTGAAGCTAAGGTAATCCCTGATCCTATCATTGAAAAACCAAAACCCATCCCTCCAAAACCTAAACCAGTCGTCAAAAAAGAGATTGTTAAAGAGGTTCCTGTTGTGATGCCAGAGATAGAGCCATTAGTAGAACAAAAAATAGAAAAACAAACAGAAGAAAAAATCGTAGAAGAGACTCTTGAGCAAGTTGATAAACAGAGCATAGAAGAAACACCAAAAGAGATGCAAGAACAAAAAATCCAAGAGATAGAGAGTAAAGAAGTAAGACAAGAGAGGGAGTATTTGCAAGATCATCTTGCAAAAATAGTACAACTTTTAAAAGATAACCTCTACTACCCAAGAAGAGCAAGAGCGATGCAAGAAGAAGGCGAGGTTATAGTGAAATTTGTACTATCAAAAGATGCAAGAGCTCACTCTATCGAGGTTATATCTTCAAAGAGTAAGATACTAAGCCGCTCAGCAATTAAGACTATAGAAGACCTATCTGGGAAATTTCCAAAGCCAAAAGAAGATTTGACCTTGCACGTTCCCATCAACTACTCTTTGAGATAAATTTTACTCAACAGGGTTAAAATACTCTTTAGCTGAACCACAATTTGGACAAACCCAATCATCAGGCAAATCTTCAAAAGAAGTCCCAGGAGCTATCCCACCCTTTGCATCTCCTACTTCAGGGTCATAAATATAACCGCAAAATACACACTTATACTTTTTCATATCTCTTTCCTTTTTGAGGGTTGAGTAGTTATTATACTAAAAATTAATGAGGTTTCAAAATTGAAGTTATGGATTTTAAAAGTTGGTGACCCCAAGGAGAATTGAACTCCTGTAACATGGATGAAAACCATGGATCCTGACCGCTAGACGATGGGGCCAACTATTTTGTAATGGTGTCCTGTGATGGATTCGAACCATCGGCCACATCATTAAAAGTGACGTGCTCTACCAGCTGAGCTAACAAGACGAAATACAAACAATTTGTTTGTGAGCCGAAATTATAGGCAAATAGTTTTTCTATGTCAAGACAATTGAGAAGAAAATGTCAAAAGTTTTAAAAAAGTTGCAATACCTCATAAAAAATTGCTTTTTTAGATAAAATATATCCAATGAATTATTATAGTTTTGAGTATCCTTATCTTATTTTTTTACTATTTCCAATTATCTACTGCCTATATAGATGCAAAGAGCAGGTGCAAAGCAAGTACTTCGTGCATCTGGAATTTTTAAGAGCTAAAAAAAACTTCTTAAAGAGAGAGTGGATTGTAAAGATGCTAGTCTTTATCTCTCTTTGTATAGCTCTTGCATCGCCCATCGTTGTGGATAGGGACAACTCATACAACAGAGAAGGAAAGGATATAGTACTAGCCATAGATGCAAGTGGATCTATGAACTCATCTGGTTTTGATGATGAATCAAATGATGGCAAAAGACTGACTAGGTTTGAGCTTACAAAGATAGTTGCAGCGGAGTTTATAAAAAATAGACTAGGCGATAATGTTGGAGTAGTAGTTTATGGAGATTTTGCCTTTATTGCATCTCCTATAACTTATGAAAAAGAGATAGTTGCCCAGATGCTAGAGTACACTAACCAAGGGATGGCTGGACAAAATACTGCCATTGGTGAAGCCATAGCTATGAGTGTTCGCGCATTTGAGACATCGGTTGCTAAGAGTAAAATCATAATTTTACTTAGTGATGGCGAGCATAACAGTGGAAGCATCTCGCCAAAAGATGCCATAAAGCTAGCAAACGAAAAGAACATAAAAATATACACAATAGCCATAGGACATGAGGGCGAGGCGGATGAGGCGCTTTTAGAGATGATAGCAAAAGAGTCTAAGGGAGAGTTTTTTAGAGCTACTTCTGCTAAAGAGTTAAAAGATGTTTATAACGAGATAGATAAGCTTGAATCCTCCAAAATAAAGAGTAGAGACTATCTTTTAAAAGAGTACTACTATGAGATGTTTTTACTCTTAGCATCTACGCTTTTGTTATATCTCATCTATAGAGAGATTAAGAGATGAGCTTTTTATCTCCTGGGTATTTTTGGCTTTTTTTATTTGTAGCAGCGCTTATAGTAAAGAAGGATTTTAGAGGTTTTAGCATAAGAGCTTACGGATATGTGCTTACATTAGCCTTTATAATACTCGCACTCACAAGACCTGTAATACTCCAAGATCCTCTAAAGAAAGAGATGATGCTAAGTGATGTGATAATCGCAGTTGACCTATCTTTTTCTATGCAAGCCCGTGATGTGCATCCATCAAGACTTATAAAAGCAAAAGAGACTCTATCACAACTTATAAGAGTTCATAAAAATAGTCGGTTTGCTATTGTGGGTTTTACTACAAATGCCATCATTCTTTCGCCACTAACCCAAGATAGAGAGCTACTTGAGCATCTCTTTGGTTCTCTTGATGAAAATATGATTATGACTAAGGGCAGCTCTATTATGAGTGCCTTAGAACTTATGACAAAGATGTCAAAATCGAAAAAACCAAGCGTAGTGATACTTAGTGATGGAGCAGATGAGACAAGTTATACAAAAGAAGCTGAGTTTGCAAAAAAAAGAGGTTTAGCTATAAATGTCTTTATGTTAGCTACAAAGATGGGTGATAGCATAGTCTTAGAGAGTGGAGAGTTTTTAAAAGATGCAGCTGGAAATATCGTAATAAGCCGTGAAAATGAAGCCATAAGAGAGTTAAGTAGAGCCACTGATGGAGTGTATACTAAGAGTTTTGATGAGCTTCTAAATGCTTTGGAGTCTCAAAGAAGTGATGATGAAAAAAGCGAGCAGAGTGTAGTTGATAATAGTGAACTTTTTTACTACTTTGTCCTTTTGGCAATAGTAAGCTTTTTAGTAAGTAACACAACTTTAAAAAAATATGTTTTAGCTTTTTTACTCCTCTTTGGAGTGAGCTTAGATGCAAGCCTCTTAGACTACTTTACGGATAGAAATATAAAAGAGTTTAAGTTAGCAAATGCTCACTATAGAAGTGGAGAATTTGAGGAAGCGATAAGTTCTTATGAGATGGTGAAATCTTCAGATGCCGAGTTTAAAGCTATAGTTTTTTATAACATGGCAAACTCGCTAGTAAAGCTAAAGGAGTATGAAAGAGCAAAAGAGGCTTATATGAAGTCCCTCACTCTTTTTTACTCAAAAGAGGCAGATGAAAATATGCGATATGTAAAGAATTTAAAAGAGCAGATGCAAGCAGAGTTTAAAAACAGTTCTAAAAAAGCGTCTCTATCAAAGGGTAAAAAAAAGAAGAAAAAAGAAGGTGGAGGCTCAAATATGAATGTAAGTGCTAGCAGTGGAAGCTCAGATGCAAAAGATGCTAAAGAGGTATCTGCACAAAAAAAGATAGACCTAAATTCAAACAAAACAAAACTTAGCTCAAAGGCGTATGAGCTGATAAATAAGGAGCAAGTAGATGAAAAACAACCTTGGTAAAGTCTTTTTACTCTTGCTTTTAAGCGTGAAACTCTTTGCATCTACATATGAGTGGAGTGTTTTAGCAGATAAAAAAAGTGCTATGACAAATGAGCCAATCTATCTAAAATATAGCTGTACTTTTAGTGATATAGCACATACTTATATGATAGAGTTCAATCCAGTTGTGGATAATGAAGAGTATAAAATTTTGCTCTTAAGTGAAACTAAAAATATAATAGATGAAAAAAGAATCAATACTTATGAATATCTACTATATGTAAAAAAAGCACAAAATTTTAAGCTTTTTCTTGATACAAAGATGAAAAAAACAAACAAAGACTCCATAAAAAACAGTGTTATAGGGCGGGATAATTTTGCACTTGAAGATTACAGTGTAAAGTTTATCAGGCAAGAGGGTGTGGAGATAGATATACAAGATGCTAAAACTGAGCTTGTGGGGAAAATCAGCGTTGATGTGAAAAAAGATGAAAATAGCACAGTTATGGCTTATGAACCTTACCATTTTGAGATAAAAATAGAGGGGCATGCAAATCTTGATGCTATAGAAGCATTTCATTTTGATATAGATGGAGTCAAAATTATAGAAGAAAAGCCTATAAAAAACCTCGAACTTACAAAAGATGGTTTTGTTGGTTCTTGGAGTCAAAAGTTTGCATTTGTTAGCGATGCTAGCTTTAGAGTGCCAAAGATAGAGATAGAGTATTTTGATATAGATGAGGAGAAGCTAAAGCTTTTGAGTTTTGATGAGGTGGATGTTGAAGTAAAAGAGCTTTATAAAAAAGAAGAGCTCTTAGATTTAGAAGAGGAAAAAGCTTTAGAGATAAAGTATGAGTATATTTACTATGCTTTAACATTTTTAGCTGGGTTCCTTTTTGCAAAGATAAAATTTAAAAAAAGAGTGAAACTTTCATCATATGAGAAGATATTTAACAAAAAAGTAGATGATGTAAAGACTCTTGAAGAGTTGATTTTTTTGCTAGTTTTAAGTGATGCAAAAAAGTATAGCAAGATTATAGAGAGTATTGAGCAAAAAGAGATAGGGACGCTGCAAAAGGCTAAACAAGTAAGCAAGTTCAAGATAAGTTAAATGAGTTTTAACTAAAATTCGTGAGATTTTAAAAGGGAAAACTATATGAAAATATCATTTAAGCAGGTGTTAGGGACATTAATTACTGCTTTACTTATGAGTGGATGTGCTCAAAAAATTAAGATAAAAGCACTACAGCCTGCTGAAGTCGAAGAGATGGCTACAAAGAAAAAAATAGCAATAAGTAGCTTTAAAAATGATTATTATGGACTCTCTGGCAAGATAGAGTCTCAAATAGCTAAGCATAAATTAGATCAAAAAAGATACTTTACCGTGGTAAGTAGAAGAGACTTAGACAAGATTATAGCTGAACAAAAACTGCAATCATCTGAGCTTATGGATGAGGCAACTGCTACGAGGGTTGGAAAACTTATAGGTGCTCAAGCTGTTATAAATGGGGAGATAGCATCTGCTAGTGGTGAGTCAGGTAGATATTTAAAAGATGCAAAAGAGTGTCTAAACTATACTAAAAAAGGGTGTACTAAATGGCGTTACTACAAAGTGACTTGCCATACAACAAAGGCCTCTGTCTCTGCAAATATCAATATTGTAAATGTTGAAACAGGCTCTATTATCTATGGAGATACTCTAAATAAAGAGTATAGCGCTGACTCTTGCAGACCTATTATAAGTGACTACTTTAGTCTTGGGAGCTCCACTGCGATTTTGTCAAAAGGTCAAGCATTAAATAGATTAACAACAGAAATAGCAAACGAATTTGTATATAAGCTTACTCCTAACTATATCTATTTTGAAGTAGCCTTGCTCGATAAAGTAGAGCTCGATGATGCAACAAGCAAACAAAAACAGACTTTTGAAAACTCACTAGAGTTTATTAAGGCTGGTCGTATGGATAGAGCAGAGTCGCTGCTCCAACAACTCTTAGATGAGCTTGATGGTAGATCTTATGTAGTTGCGTATGTTTATGGCGTAGTTCAAGAGGCTGAAGGAAGATTAAACGATGCAAAAAAAGCATATACTTTGGCTGATGACTTAACTACTAAACCCGTTGAAGAGATAAACTTAGCTCTAAGAAGAATCGATAATTCGATTGATAAAAGAGAGAGAGCAAAGAGGCAGATAGATGCTAAGTAGATATATAAAAACTTTAGTTTTATTGCTATCTATATCTCTTCTAGGTGGATGTATGGGAGCTTCTGCTCCAACTTCGCCATCAAAAGTAGAGCCGCTACCAGCTTGGATAAATGCCCCTCTTCCTAGTGACAGTGCAGAGTTTATGTATGGAATGGCAATAGCACAAGATAGAGATGCTGCTATAAAAGCAGCCCTTAGTGATATGGTCTCAAAACTTGGAACCACCATAGAGTCTTCTTATGAGTCAAATGAGGAGGTTCGTGGTGGCTTTGTAAACTCAAGTGTCAAAAATCAGATAAAATCTGGTGTTTCAAAGATTAGCATCAACAATTACGAGGTCATAAAGTCTCATAGGGTTAGCTATAGAGAGTTTGCGGTGATGGTACAAAGTGATAAAACAAAGTTTATAAAAGGGCTTAAACAAAGCCTAGAGATGCAAAAAAAAGAGATATCACAAAAGTATGATTTGCTAAAGAGCTTAGATGCACTAAGTAGATATAATGCTAAAAAAGAGCTCTCTTTAAGGGCTAATGAGTTACTTTCAAATATCCTTATCATCTCAGAATTAGATAAAAATTTTGATAAAAAAAAGAACTTAGACTTTATAGAAGTAAAACAAAAAGAGTTTTTACAAGAGGCTAAGAGTTTGAAGTTTTTTGTAAGTGGAGATGCTAAGTCTTTAAAGTTTATAGATATTATAAAAAACTATCTTGCACAAAATGGTTTTAATGTAGTAAATTCTAAAGATGCTATAGAGATAAAAGCTAAAACGAGTGAGAATATAAATCGCCACGCCTCTATGCAGATAGCAGTTATCACTTTAGACATTGGTGTTTATGATAAAAACCGACGCATTGGCGGAAAGAGTATAATACTAAAAGAGAGATATAGTGGTTCAATGGAGAGTGTTTATAAAAATGCCTCTATCCACCTTAAACAAGATATAGAGTCTCAAGGCATTAACGAGGTGATTGGGATTAACTTAGTAGAAAACTATTAACCACGCTTAGATATACTTCTCAAAACATTTAACACAAGGTTGTTTTAATATGGTTGGCAAGATACAAAAGATAAAACAAGAAGTCTCTAAAGTAGTTGTAGGGCAAGAGAGGATGATAGATGGCATGCTTATCGCACTTTTGTGTGATGGACATATCCTTATAGAAGGCGTTCCTGGACTTGCAAAAACTACAACAGTAAATGCACTAGCATCTTCACTTGGACTAAATTTTAAAAGAGTTCAATTTACTCCAGACCTACTTCCATCAGATATACTCGGTGCTGAGATTTATGATCCACAAAACAATAACTTCAAAATCAAAAAAGGTCCAATCTTTACAAACCTTTTACTAGCAGATGAGATAAACCGCGCTCCTGCAAAGGTTCAGTCAGCTCTACTTGAAGTGATGCAAGAGAAGCAAGTAACACTTGGTGATGCTACCTTTAAACTAGATCTCCCTTTCTTTGTTATGGCTACTCAAAACCCAGTAGAACAAGAGGGTGTTTATCAACTCCCAGAAGCTCAACTAGATAGATTTATGCTAAAGATTGTAGTTGATTACAACACCAAAGATGAAGAGCTTGAGATTGCAAGACGCATCTCTAGCGGTGCTTTTGAGAAGATTTCTGCTGTCATAGATGCAAGTGAGCTTGAAGAGTTAAAAGAGTCGATAAAAAGCGTTCACATAGATGAAGAAGTTGAGAAGTATATTATCGAGCTTGTTAGTGCTACGAGAAATCCTAAAGAGTATGGACTCGAAGAGCTTCAAGACTATATACAGTTTGGAGCATCTCCTCGTGTTAGCATCGATATGTTTAAAGCTGTAAAAGCTATGGCATTTCTGCGAGCAAAAGAGTTTGTTACGCCTGTTGATGTTGCATATATAGCAAAAGAAGTTATGCGTCACCGCATCGTACTCTCTTATGAAGCCGAGGCTGAGGGCATTACAACTGATGAGATTATTCAAAAAGTCTTAGAGACTGTAGCTATTCCTTAAGGCTTGAGTTTTGAGTAAACTACAAAAGATTTTAGTTCGAGCTAGACGTCAAGTCTATAGCGAGATGATAGGAAACAATCCATCTATATTTCATGGTGAGGGCTATGACTTTATAGAGCTTCGTGAGTATATGGCGGGAGATGATATTCGCCATATCGACTGGAATATCACAGCTAAGATGCAGCGTCCATATATAAAAGTTTTTCGTGAAGAGAGAGAGCTAAATGTTGTTTTAGTCTCAGTACTAAATGGAAGTGTACACTTTGGTTCAAAAAAATTTAAGCAAGATAGCATCGCTGAGGTAAACGCACTCTTGGGCTACTCAACTCTAAAAAATGGCGACTTGTTAAGCTCATATATCTTTACAGACAAACTAATCTCAAGCTCAAAACCTAGCAAAAAACTCCATCAGGTTCAAAAAACCACACAAGAGATCCTTGACTTTGAAGCACTAAACCAAAAGCTCGATTTTAAAGTTATAGCCGATACTCTTTATAAAAGGCTAAAAAGAAGATCACTTATCATAATCATAGGAGATTTTTTTGAGGTTCCTGACTTTAATGTTTTAGCCAAAAAACATGAAGTTATAGCCATTATAGTTAGGGATATACTAGAAGAGCATCCCCCTAAGATGGGTTTCGCATCTCTAGTTGATCCACAAAGTGGAGCCACTTTGGAGGGAGACTTTAACGCATCAAGTGTAGAATCTTATGCAAAAAAAGTAGCTGCACATGACCATAAACTCTTTGATACTTTAAAAAAACATCGAGTGAGATTTACTAAAGTTTATACACATAAGAGCGCAAGTGTTGAGCTTCGCAGACTCTTTGAGGGTAGATAGATGCAAGATATAGAACTTCATGATATTAAGACCATAGTAGAGATAGATGAGTACTCACTTTTTTATCTCTTAGGGACTATCTTTATCACTACTTTAGTAGTTTTAGCACTCATTTATCTACTTGTAAGATACATAAAAAGCAAAAATGTTTACAATAAAAGGGCAGAGCATTATAAGCTGATGACTCTGCAAAGCTTAAGTAAAACAAAAGAGGCAGCTTATGCTATCACTTTTTATGGGCTTGCATTTAGAGATGATTCACCTAGACATTTTGAGATGTATGAAAACCTAACTAAAAGACTAGAACCATATAAGTATAAAAAAGAGGTAGAGCCTTTTGATGATGAAGTTAAGAGCTATATAGAGTTATATCGAGGTATGATTGATGTTTGAGGGCATCTATTTTGAGTATCCTATCTTTGCACTTTTAGTTGTTTTTTTTATAGTTTGTGCCATTTTTTGTAAACAAAGAGCATCATCTATATATTTTCCTCATACAAAAGATTTTATGCAGGATTCTGTCTCAGCTTCAAAGATACTTTTTTTTCTAAAGTGGCTTGGCATCGTTATGCTCATCATCGCCTTTATGTCGCCTATAAAAGATGAGCCTTATGAGTTAGAGCCAAAAGATGGTTATGAGATAGCGCTTATCTTAGATGCATCTCAGTCGATGCAAGCACAAGGTTTTGATCTTGCAAATCCATACTCTACAAGGTTTGATGTAGTTAAAGAGATAGTTAGCTCTTTTATAAAAGAGAGAAAAAATGACAATATGGGCTTGGTTGTTTTTGGATCTTACTCTTTTATAGCATCTCCACTTACCTATGATGAAAATATCTTAAACAAGATAGTCTCTCAGCTTGGCATCGGTATGGCTGGACCATATACAGCTCTCTATACTTCGCTAGCTCAGGGAGTCAACCTCTTAAAAATGAGTGAGAGTAAAAGTAAGGTTGCCATACTTCTAACTGATGGATATAGCACACCGCAAATAGATAAAATCCCTCTTGATGTAGCACTAGATCTAGCAAAAAAAGAGGGCATAAAAGTCTATCCTATCGGCATTGGGATGCCACATGAATATAATGGCGAAATCTTAATGCAAATCGCAGATGAGACTGGAGGAAAAGCCTTTGGAGCTGCAAGTGCAAGTGAACTTGAGAAGATTTATAAAAAGATAGATGAACTAGAGACTTCAGAGATTAAAGCTCAGACATTTTCATACACAAAGTATTACTATTTTTATCCACTCTTTATAGCACTTATCTGTCTAATGTTTTATGTTTATTTGAAAAATAAAAGGGGTAGTTTATGATTTTTTTGCATCCTGAATTTTTGTACTATATGCTCCCCCCACTCTTTATACTCTTTGGGCTACTTCTTACTCAAAAAGATTTTGAAGCTACTTTTTTTTCTGCTGAGGTGATAGAGAGACTTAGCGTAAGTGCAAATACAATGTCACAAAGACTAAGAAATGCTCTCTTTTTTCTTGCCTGTTTTTTGATAATTTTAGCATTGGCAGAGCCAGTTATAGATGAGGGTAAAGTCTTAGTAAAGGCAAAGAGTGCGGATGTAATGATTGCTATTGATATAAGTGACTCAATGCTAGCGCAAGATTTATATCCTAACCGCTTAGAGTTAGCAAAACAAAAAGCTCTGATGTTTATAGATGAGATGAGTGAGGAGAGAGTTGGAGTTATGGCCTTTGCTAAGAGTTCCTATCTTGTGTCGCCTCTTAGTTTTGATAGCAAAGCAGTTGGTTTTTTGCTAAAGCATCTAGATACTAACTCCATAACACAAAAGGGTACAAACTTTTTATCTATCTTAGAAACATTTGCAAAGTCTCATGAAAGTAGAGATGAAAAATACCTTTTAATCCTTAGTGATGGTGGAGATAATAGTGACTTTAGCAAAGAGATAGAGTTTGCAAAAAAGAACAAGATAGTCGTTTTTGTACTTGCTATTGCAACTAAAGAGGGTGCACCTGTTAAAAAAGAAGACGGTAGTTTTATAGAGCACAAGGGCAAAATCATTATCTCAAAACTAAATAAAGAGATAGCAAGCCTTGCGACTCAAAGCGGTGGAGTCTATATAGAGTCATCGCTTGCAAATACAGACATAAAAGCGATGCTCAAAGAGATAAAGTCCATCTCAAAGGCAAAAGAGCTAAAGAGTGAGGAGATAAACAGGTATGAACCGCTCTTTTACTATCCACTGGGTGTAGCACTTTTTTTACTTCTTTTTGCTACAAGTTCATTATCAAAACGGGTAAAGCCTGAACTTGCATCTATGCTACTTTTTTCTATGCTTATAGTCTTTAGCAGTGAGACAAAAGCTTCAATGCTTGACTTTGTAGAACTAAAAGACGCAAAAGAGGCTTACGAAAAAGGGGAGTATAAAAGAGCCTCAGAGCTTTATGAAAACTACGCAAACAAGTCTCAAGTTGGCGAGGGTTATTTTAACGCAGCAAATGCTTTTTATAAGCAAAAAGATTATAAAAAAGCCATAGAAGCTTATGAGAGAGCTTTGTTTGACACAAAAGAGATGAGAGCTAAAAATCTCTCAAATCTTGGCAATGCTTATGCAAAGTCTGGGGAGCTGCAAAAAGCTGTAGATGCTTATGAGAGCTCTTTAGAGATAGAAGATGACAAAGAGACTAGAGAAAACTTAGAGAGAGTCAAAAAATTGCTAAAAGAGCAAGATGAACAAAAAGAAGATAAACAAAACAAGCAAGATAAAAAAGACAAAGAAGATTCTAGTGAGTCTGGCGATGAAGACTCAGATGATAAAAACTCTCAAGACGAATCAAGCTCTAAAAGTAGCGAATCAGATAAAGAAAAAAAGAGTGATGAGACAAAAGCAAAAGAAGAAGATAATAACAAAGATGAGCAAAATATAGATGCAAAAGAAGATAAAAAAGAGCAGCTAGATGAGCTTGAAAAAGATGAAAAAAAGGGTGACTCAAGTGCAAGTACAAAAGAGCTTGAAGAAGCACAGATGAGTGATGCAGAGCAGAGAAAGTGGCTAGATGAACTAAACACACAAAACAGTAGTTTTATCTATAAACTTAGTGATGAAAAACCTACAAAGGATATGAGTGATGAGAAACCTTGGTAAGATAGTTTTAGTTTTACTTCTTTTAAAAGTTGCACTAAATGCCAGTGTTAGAGCTAGTGTAGATGCTACGAGTGTGGAGCTTGGAGAGATGGTTACATACTCTTTGCATCTAAGCTCTACAGATGCAAAAAGACCAGTTATACAGACGCTTTGTGGTGTAAATGTAATCTCGACTAGTTCGCAAAGTTCCATAGAGATGGTAAACACAAAAGTCTCAAGAAACAATACTTACAGCTATAAGTTTATACCGCAAAAAGATTGTGTGATAGAGCCTATGGAGATAGAAGTTGATGGAGTGGTGCAAAGAAGCAATGCTGTTGAGATAAAAGTGACACAAGGCGTGGTAAATGCTGATTCTGACTTTATCTTATCCTTAGAGAGTAGTACAAAAGAAGTTTATGTTGGAGAGCCATTTGAAGTTACTCTTTTGTTTAAACAAAAATTAGGAGCTGAGGCAGTTGATAGCAAGTTTGAAGCCCCAGTTTTAAAAGGTTTTTGGATAAAAGACGAAGCACAACCACAAAAGACACAAGAGGGCGGTTATGTAGTCACAAAAATCATCTACAAAATGGCAGCTCAAAGAGCAGGAGAGCTAAATATATCAAAGGCGAAAATGAGCGTAGCCTCAAGGAGCCACACAAGAGATAGCTGGGGTTCGTGGGTGCCAAAAATCAAGTGGCGGGCATACTACTCAAATGAGTTAAACATAGAAGTTAAGCCACTTCCTAAAGATGTTGGGCTTGTTGGAAGTTTCAGTATTGTGGCTACTGTAGATAAAAATGAGATAAACGCAAATGAGGCACTAAATCTTACTGTAGAAGTTTTTGGAGATGGAAACTTAGAAGATATTAAAAGTTTTAAGCCATATATAGATGGAGTAAATGTTTTTGAAGAGAAGATCTCAATAGATGCAAATAAGCTCACTCAAAAGATGGCATTTGTAGGGCAAAAAAACTTTACAGTAGAGCCATTTACTCTAAAGTATTTTGACCCAAAAACAAAAGAGATAAAGACAATAGGAACTGACAAAATTGAGATAAAAGTTAAAAATTCAAAACCAAAAGAAGAGCTTGTTATAAAAAAAGAGTTAGATGATGGGCAAGTACTTGTGCAAAGAAATGAAAATATATCAAGCCTATGGGCTCTACTTATTTTTGCTTTAGGTGCATTTTTGGGACTCGTTATTGGTCTTTTAAAACCATGGAAGAACTTTAAAAAGCAAAAGAGCCAATCTATAAAAGATGAGAGAGTACTCTTAGTAAAACTTCTTCCATACAAAAATGATGCAGAGGTGAAAAAAATCATAGAAATTATCGAGCAAAACATCTACTCTGATGAAAAAATAGAGATAGATAAAAAGCTCTTAAGAGAGATAGTTAAGAGGTATGGACTATAACTAAATAACTACACTTCGTAGCGCTGGCTTTTTAGAAATGAATAGTGTTTTTGCTTAAGCCATAGATTAGCTTCACTGAAGTTTGTTTTGTATGTTTATTTCCATAAAAGCCTATTTTATAGTAGAATTTTCTCTTATGATTAAAAAAACTTAGGAGATGCGGTGAGGGCTATTTTTTTAGTGTCTATTTTGTTTGTATCGCTTATGGCATCTGATGCGAAGATAAAGTATGAGAAAGCTCTTTTTAATATTGAAAAACACTATTTCAAGCACTTTAGTAGGGATGAGCTTATAACGAAAAGTATAGATAATCTTTTGCAAAGTACTCCATATCTGACAAAATCTGAAAATAAAAAAACAAAGCAGGAGCTCTATAGAGCAAGAAGCGCAAATGTAAAACTTGAAATATTACTTGAGATTTTATTAAAAAAAGCTCTCCCAAAGGACGAGATTTATGAGATGCTCATCTCCTCTTGCATGGATTCACTTGATATTTACTCCCGCTATTTAAATTATGAACAGATGCAAGAGTTAAAGATAAAGACAGAGGGTGTTTTTGTAGGAATTGGGATAAATTTAAATAAAATAAATAACTCCCTTATGGTCCAAAATGTACTAAAAAATTCACCTGCATCTAAGGCGGATATAAAGGTATCAGATAGGATACTCGAAATTGATGACGTTGCTTGTGATGGTATTTCACTAGAAGAAGCTATAGAACTGCTTCGTAAAGATGTTGGAAAAATTGTAAGATTAAGTATAAAAAGAGAGAGTAGGCTCATAGAAGTTGAGCTAAAAATAGAGACTATAAAAGTAGAAAATCTAGAGTTTAAAAGGTTAAAAGAGGGGATACTTTACTTTAAAATATCAAGTTTTGAAGCTAATATTGCCCAGATGGTTTCTGATAAAATAAAAGAGCACCAAAAGAGTAGTAGAGCTATCATTTTAGATCTTAGAGGAAATCCTGGCGGACTTGTGTCTCAGGCGGTTGAAGTAGCTGATATGTTCTTAAATAGAGGAAATATCATAACTCAAGTTGGAAGAGGAGTGAGTGATAAAAAATCCTATGATGCTTCCAAAGAAAAAACACTAACTAGCCTGCCTTTGGCGGTTTTAGTGGACTCAAACACTGCATCTTCGGCTGAGATTTTAAGTGGAGCTCTGCAGATTCATCATCGTGCCACACTCTTTGGAGAAAAAACTTTTGGCAAGGGGAGTGTGGAATCACTATATGCTCTAAATAAAGAAGAAGCTTTAAGCCTTACAGTCGCACACTACTTCCTAGCGGATTCAAGCACCATAGAGGGTGTTGGAATCCTGCCAGATTATGAGGTAAACACCCAAATTATTGGTGGCAGAGATAAATGTTTAGCTTCAGCAGAAGAATTTTTACAAAATATAAAAAAATTTATTAAAAAAAATCCTCCACAGATAAGTGGTGTATGCACTAAAGAGGGGAAATAAAATGTTTAAAAGCTTGATGCTTTTTTTGTTTTTACTGCTTTGGTTTTTACTAGCTGAGTCATCTTCATGTTTAGTTTTTCTCTTCTATCTCTTTGTCCTCACTCCTCTTTTAATGCTCTCACTTATAGAGATGCCACTTATAAGGAAGAGGGCAGTTGCAACTGCTCTCTTTCATGAGAGTAGTTCACTCTTTAGCATCTTTAAGAGTGTTTGGTTAAACCTTTTCATCTCTTTGGCTGTTGCCTTTGTCGTAGCTACTTTGGTGTTAGTTAATAGTCTCTACTTTGATGGTGTAGTCTTTTTTATCTTAGGCTTTGATGTCTTAGCGCTTTGGTGGATATATACAAAAACAAAAAAGTACCTAAGTAAAAGAGTTAAAGAGGAGTTTTTGTCTGCTATATCTAGGAGATGGAGCATCTATATAAACACACTTTTTTTAGTTTTAGTATTTGTTGTTTATGCTTATTTTAGCACTCCAAACATTGAGATAAAAAACTTTAATTGTGAGATATTAAATTTTATATCAACAAATTTAAGATATAAAGAACTCTTAGAATACAAGCTTGTAAGCCTATCTTTGCAAGCACTTAGCAGTACAGGTAATGCCTACATTTGGGTACTCTATCTACTTCTGTCTCAAAGTGTTTTTGCTTGGGCCTACTCAAGATTGGCTTTTTCTTTTGAATCAATCGATGCCATCTTAAAGACAAAAGATAAAAATAAAAACTACTTTTTATTTGGCTTTATATTAACAATAATCTTACTTTTTATAATAAGTTCAAGCATAAACTATCTCTATGAAAAACATCACATCCAAAAGTCTCAAGAAAAGATTGACAGATTTTATAAAGAAGTAGATAGGGTAATAGATGCAAAGCTTAGCTCGTCTGAGATGCTGTTGCTACAAAATATAGATACCAAAATAGATGAGCAAATAGATGCTGCTTTTGCCAATGTTTATGATGGAGTTCCTGCACTCAGCGCATACTACTACTCCATAAAGGGCGAGTATAGTAGGATTTTTTTAAAGGGATATAGTCTCTATTGTGAATATAAAAACGACTACTTAGCACCATTTTACAACCAGTATCTGCCGCAAAGATTTCAACTAAAAGAGTGCAATACACAAGCTTTAGAAGATGAGATAGAATCAAAGATAGATTACTATCTCTTTACTCAACATGAGTTCTCTACCAAAATAGATGAAGCTTCTACTAAGATAGATGCGAGCATTAAAGAGTCTATGCTAAATTTTGAGAGTGAGTTAAAGGAGAGCATTGAAGAAGTTCAGTTAAACCACGACTCAGGGTTAGAGACTTCTGAGTTAAACTTTAGAGATATTTTTGAAGCAAACTCTAGAGATATGGCTAAAAAAGGGCTTAGTGCTACTGGTACTTTGCTTATAGGAAGTGCCATCTCAAAGAGTATAATGTCAAAGATGCTACTAAAATTTGGAGCAAAAGGAGCTGTAAAAGCTACATCTTTTTTTGGTGCATCTATGGGCGGGATTGCCCTTTGTGCACCGAGTGGTCCATGGGCTTTGCTTTGTGGTGTGGTAACTGGAACTGCTAGTTGGGTCGGAGTAGATGCTGCTATGACTGAGGTTGATCAAGCATTTAATGAAGATGATTTTAAAAAGAGTGTAGTTCTGATGATAGATGCACAAAAAAACTCTCTAAAAAACCTTATGAAAGACTCATATAAAGAGTGGATAAGAGAAGTGTTTAAAGAGCTAAGAGATGATGCAAACAAGCTTAAATCTCCCTACGAGCAGAGTCTCTCTAAGGGTTGATTTCACTTTTGATGATTTTGCTAATTCATTACAACTGATGTTATTGCTAGGTCACACATTTTTTAAATTTTATTGTTTCTATACTCCAAGATTTAACAACTTACCTGAAGTTGGTAATTTTGCATTTTTAAGTGTCTGATAGGCTGATGAAGGTGTGTTATTATCATTTTTACTTAGAATTGAATCCTTAGCAATGCTTTGTCCTGAGAGATAACTACTGTAGTTTTCTTTTGTATGACGATCTATTTCTTTCATTAATGTATCGAACATATCAGGATCATCAAAATGTATATTCATCCCATCTGCTAGATTTGTTACATAATCGGCTCCGAATTTATCTGTTAGATAAGATTCGAAATCTTGTCCAGTTTCTAAAAATTTATAATAAGCTTTTGTAGCATTATATGTAGCTTGATCTGTTCCACCTATAGTTTGTGTGCAAAAAGCTCCAAAAAGCTCACCTACACTAATTTGATCTTTAGATTCACTTGAATTATAATTAGGAGAAATATAGTTTTGATATATACTCTTAATATTTTGAAGATTATCTCCAACAGCAATATTTTCACCAAAAAATGATCTAAAACCTGTTTCAAAAGTATTTTCCGACATACCTTGAATGTCACCAGATATTTTACTTACTTGAAGATATTCTTTTTGTGTTTGTTGTATGCTAATTGGGTTATCAAATAAACTGCCAGTAAATTCAAAACTTCTAGGCATTTTACTAACTTGTTCAATGCTCATACTTCCATCAGAATCAAGAGTGTTTCCAGCTACTTTAGCAAAGAAATCCCAAACTTTACCAAGTGCTTTAACAGGGTCATCGTTTGAACCAACTATTTTAGCATATTGTTCGACAGTATCCATTTGCTGCTTATGGATTTTGATATTATCAGGAATCCCTGCCGCTTTATTAAAATCAGTACTAAAAAAACCGTTTTCATCGACTTTAAATCCCCATTTGGTTGAGATAGTAGCACTATCGCTACTTACAGCTGATAGACTAATCGCATCAGTAGATATTTCAGAAGTCTCTGATCTTTTTTTAACGATAGATGCAGAATAAAGTGAAGATGATGTGACACTAGCTATGGACATAATAAGCTCCTTATATAATGGTAACAAATTTTATAACACTAAAAAAGCAAATATTGTTCCATTTATTTTGTTTATATTGGTTAGTTTTTCAAAAGCTTAAATGGATTAAAGGAGTAGTGTAGTTACAAAGCGTGCTGGCGAAAGTGATGATTTGTTATGCTTTTTTTAAAGTATCTCATTTTTTTGTTCTTTTAAAAAAGCTAAAAAGATTCGGCTCAAGCTCTTGTATTTAAAGAGCTAAGAGATGATGCTTCTAAGCTAAAATCTCCCTACGAGCAGAGTTTTTCTTAAGGGTTGATTTCACTCTTGATAACTTTAGCTAGCTCATTACATTTTTGAATTTTTTGTTGATAATTTAGGTCATCTCTTAAAAGAATCTCTATAAAAGCACTTCCAACGATAACGCCATCTGCACCTTGTGCTTTATCTTTTGCAGTTTTTGCATTTACTCCAAAACCTACATAAACAGGCGTGTTTGAGAACTCTTTTATGGAGTTTATAAAGGGCTGTAAATCTTCTGCCGTACCTGAACCTGTGATACCTGTATAGGCTACCATATAGATAAATTTCTGGGCATCATTTACGATCTCTTTTATCCGCTCTTTTGAGTCTGTTGGTGCTACAAAAGAGATGTTGCTTATAGAACTCTCTTTAAAAATATCACTATACTTGAGTGACTCTTCATGTGGTAAGTCAGGGATGATAAGTCCACTTACTCCAAGCTTAGATGCAAGTGGTAGAAGTTTACTCATATCTTGCTGATAGAAGCTGTTGAAATATCCCATCCAAAGAGTATCAACTTTTGGGGCTATTATTTGGGATACTTCCAAGAGGTCAGAAAATTTAAAACCACTCTTTAGTGCTATGTGGCTTGTTTTTTCTATAAGAGGCCCATCAGCTACTGGGTCTGAAAATGGAACTCCAAGCTCTAACATATCTACTCCGTGCTCGGCTAGTGAGAGACTAAGATCTACTGTAAAAGATTTCTCGGGATAAGTTGTTGTTATGTATGCTACTAATTTTTTCAAGTTTTTTCCAAATATTTATTTTTCTAAAGGTGGCAATTTTAGGAGCCCAAACTTTACATGAGTTAACTCACTATCAGCTCTTAAGTCTTCTAGCCATTGAGCGTACATGTCGCTGATGGAGAGAAGCCAAGTGACAACGTCACTACTTGCTAACTCTTCAGTTTTTCTTAGTTGCTCTAGGGCATCTTCAACAAAGGCGGAGAGTTTTGACATAGAAATGATTTTAAGGTAGCTAGAAGCGGACTTTATGTTGTGAAAAACACGAAAAAGTTCATCTACACTTCGTTTATATCTATTTGGTTTTTCAAGATCCATAATCATAACTTCCATGCTCTCAACCATCATAGTGTAATGATCTAAAAACTCATCTACAATCTCAAAATCAAAGTTAGCATCTAAGTCACTTCTTACGCCCATAAAGTAATTCTCCTATTTAGTGCAATTGTATCAGTTTTTGGTTAAAATACTTTTATGAATAAAAAAATGACAATTACTTCCATACAAAAAACAAAAGGTGTGCGTCCTTTAGTGATGATAACGGCTTATGATGCGCTATTTGCTAGGCTTTTTGAGTCAAGCTCAGACATGATTTTAGTAGGAGATAGTCTAAATATGAGCTTTGCTGGCAAAAGCGATACTCTTAGTGCAACAATGGAGCAGATGCTCTACCATACAAACGCAGTTTGTGAGGGCGCAAAGAATGGTTTCGTTGTGTGTGATATGCCTTTTGGTACTTATGACAACAAAGAAGATGCTCTAAAAAACGCTATGCGAGTCTATAAAGAGACACAGGCTGACTCTGTAAAGATAGAAGGTGGAGAGAGTAGAGCTGATATAATCGAGCATCTAACAAGCCATGGCATCGCTGTTTGCGGTCATATTGGGCTTTTACCACAGTCTGTAAGAAGCGAGGGCGGTTATAAAGTTAAAGGTAAAGACAATATCCAAAGAGAGAGTTTGCTAAGAGATGCAAAGGCTGTTCAAAAAGCTGGAGCTTTTTGTTTGGTTATAGAGGGTGTAAAAGCTGAGGTGGCATCTGAAGTTGCTTCTTGTGTTGATATTCCAGTTATTGGCATTGGTGCTGGTGTAGATGTAGATGGGCAAGTTTTAGTTTTCTCAGATATGTTAGGGCTTTTTGAAGAGTTTACGCCTAAGTTTGTAAAAAAATACATGGATGGAGCATCTTTGGTTCGAAGTGCTGTAAAAGAGTATGCTGCTGAGGTTATAGCTCGAGAGTTCCCAAAAGAGGAACATACCTACTAATGAAAAAGTTGCTAATGGCAAAAATAAATGGATAGATTAGTTGAGATTGAGACTTTTTCGTCTGAAGAAGAGAGCATTGAAACCTCACTTCGCCCCGATGCTTGGAGTGAGTATATAGGTCAAGAGCAGATTAAGAAAAATCTCGGTGTTTTCATAGAAGCAAGTAAGAAACGAAACGAAGCACTTGATCATGTTCTCTTTTATGGACCTCCTGGGCTTGGTAAAACTACACTTGCACTTATAGTTGCAACTGAGATGCAAGCAAATATCAAAGTAACAGCGGCTCCTATGATAGAAAAAAGCGGAGATTTAGCTGCACTTCTTACAAACCTAGAAGAGGGTGATATCCTTTTTATAGATGAGATACATAGGCTCTCACCAGCAGTTGAAGAGATCCTCTACTCATCGATGGAAGATTTTCGCATAGATATCATTATAGGAAGTGGTCCAGCTGCTCAAACTGTAAAGATAGACCTGCCACGGTTTACTCTTATAGGTGCAACTACAAGAGCTGGAATGCTCTCAAATCCTCTTAGAGACAGGTTTGGAATGAGTTTTAGAATGCAGTTTTACAACCCAATAGAGTTAGCACAAATCATCTCTCAAGCCTCTTTAAAACTAAACAAAGAGATACTCCATAGTGCAGCACAGGAAATAGCAAAAAGAAGCAGGGGGACTCCTCGTATAGCTCTTCGCCTTTTGCGTCGCGTTAGAGACTTTGCAGATGTTGCTCATGAGAATAATATAGGGCATGAAAGAACTCAGTATGCACTAGATGAGCTTGGCATCAACTCTTACGGTTTTGATGAGATGGACTTAAGGCTACTAAATCTTCTAGCATCTGCAAATGGAAGAGCTATGGGACTTAGCACAATTGCCGCGGCTTTGAGCGAGGATGAGGGGACAGTTGAAGATGTTCTTGAGCCTTACCTTATAGCAAATGGTTACCTAGAGAGAACCGCAAAGGGAAGAAAAGCTACAAGAAATACTTATGAGATACTAAACCTTACCATACCACAACAAGATGGGAGCCTATTTTGAATATTTCACAAATAGATATCTCGCCGATAGGCGTAGCTTCAGTGAGAGGAATTGAATCTGGACTTGTTCAGATTCAAGGAGACAGATATGATAACCTCTCGCCGATAGGCGTAGCTTCAGTGAGAGGAATTGAATCTGGACTTGTTCAGATTCAAGGAGACAGACAATCATGAAACCACAATACTTTGTAGCTATACTTTTTGCCACATCTCTTTACTGGATGTATCTGCTTTATGCTCCTTTTTTACTAACGATAACTATTGCTGCACTACTTGCAATCTCTACTGCAAATATTCAAAACCTTTTTTACAAACTCTTTAAAAGCCGTCTTGTTGCAGCCCTTGCTTCGAGTTTTTTACTAGCTGTTCTCTTTTTTGCTCCACTGGGATACTTTTTGGCAACTCTTACTATGAAGCTAAAAAATATTGAGCCTGAAGTTTATTTAGGGATAGAGGCTTATATAAAAGAGTTTATTGCAAATCCTCCTACTTATCTTGCATTTTTAGAGCCTTATGCTAAAGAAGCTTTAAAAGAGTGGAATGTAAGTTCGCTTGCTTCAAAGGTTATATCTATGACTGGAACTATCGGAGCTTTTAGTGCTGGGTTTTTAAAAAATGCATTTTTGACTATCATCTTTTACTTTTTTGCTCAGTATAACGGTGCTTATATAGTAGAATTTTTAAAGCGAGTAGTTCAGATGTCAGTAGAGGAGACAACCCTTATAGCCAAAGAGATATCTTCAGTTATGAGTGTTGTTTTTTACTCCATCATCACAACTGCTATGTTTGAGGGAGTTTTGTTTGGTGTAGCTATCTCTTTTATAGGTTACAACGGGCTTCTCTTTGGCATCATGTATGGTTTTGCATCTCTTATACCTGTAGTTGGCGGGATCTTGATGTGGCTTCCATTTATGATTTATGAGTTCTCAATTGGGGAGACATCAAACGCTATTTTTATAGCGATTTACTCTATTGTAGTTATCTCAATTATCGCAGATACTTTTGTCAAGCCACTTATCATAAAAGAGATTAACAATAGAATGTTAAAAGAGGATGACACAAGGATAAATGAGCTTATAATCTTTTTTGCAATCATAGCAGGGCTAGCAACTTTTGGTTTTTGGGGAATGATACTAGGGCCTGCTATTACTGCATTTTTCTTAACTGTTTTAAAACTGTTTGAAGCTAGAACAAAGGAGTGCGAAGATTCTTCTAGCTCTGATAAATCTCAGGATAATCATTTTTAAATCTCCTATGCAACCAAAACCAAGGTTTAGGAGACTTTAGTATCTCTTTGCTTAGCCAATCTATTTGCATCTGAGTTGAAACCTTAACGTCATGTTCTATATCATCTGTTTTTGGTGGAATTATCTCATCATAAAATTTTATAACAAAGTTTTCATCATCTTGTGTATGAATAAGTGTAGGAATTATCGCAGCATCAAATTTTCGTGCTAAGTAAGCAGTACTCTTGACCTGACCTGTAGGTTTGCCTAAAAAGTCAACCGTAACTGCCTCTTTTTTATTTACATTTGTATCAATTAAAACAGCGATAGTTCCACCAGCACGAAGACGCTTTACAAGAGCTCTTGTGGCACCACTTCTCTCTACATACTCCATGTTGGATTTTGAACGAGAGCTTAGTACATACTCTTCAAAATGCTTATTTTTCATTTTTGTATAGACTGTTAAAAAAGGTTCACGCAGAGCACCTAGCATCGCTCCTGCAAACTCCCAAGAACCATAGTGTGCGGTTATAAAGATGATGGGTCTGTTTTGCTCTTTAGCCTTTTTTACAACTTCATCATTAGCAAAGCTTACATTTTTTGAAAGCTCTTGCATAGAGTAATGTCTTATCTCCATGGTATGAAGAAGATTTAGTGCAAGTTGTTTAAATGAAGCCTTTGCGATTTCTTCTATAAACTCTTCGCTTACATCATCTCCATAGATAAATTTCAAATTATCTCTTACGACCTTGTTATATCTCTTTGAGGTTTTATAGGCTATAAATCCAAGAGTTGTAAAAAAACCTCTTCTTAGTTTCTTAGGAAGAAGCATCAAAAACTTCTCTAAAACCAAAAACATATAAAATCCTATCATATCAATAACTCCCTAGCTTTTTTTGTAATGTTTTTTACTTCAATATCTTTGATAGAAAAGTCATTTTTATCTATGTGGTAGATATCCACTTTTGAGTCTGACTTTAGAAAAAGATTTTTAGAAGTCTCATAAATCATTCTTTTTGTAGTTGGACCAAAAAGAGTGATAGATGCAATGTTTTGTGCCCATGCGATGTGAGTTGGTCCTGTATCGTTTCCTATAAGTAGATCAACACTTGAGATAAACGAGACTAAATCAAGCAGGGATAGTTTTGGAGCAAGTATGGCAGATGCTGAGTTTTTGCAAATCCACAAAGCATCTTCTCTCTCTTTTTCATCTCCCCAGACAATATAGCAGTTCTCTCCTAGCTCATCACAAAGCTGGGCTACTTTTTCTTTTGGGTATTTTTTTGACTCCCAAGATGCACCAATAACAATGGCTATATTTTTTTTCTCACTTTTACTTAGCGGATATTTCTCAACATCAAAAACTCTCTGTTTATTGAGTAGCATCGAATCATCTATCCTAAATCCAAGTCCATCAGATGCTAGAAAGATATTTCTTTTTACAATGTTTTCGTCATATTCTATATATGAAGTTGTTTTGTAGAAAAATCTTGAGATGGACTCTCTTGATGAGTTTTTATCAAAGCCATGTGTTTTTTTGCCAATGAGTCTTGCGACAATACTTGACTTTAGAAGTCCTTGCATATCTATGATGATATCAAACTTACCTAAAGAGCGAAGTTTTGAGATGGTCTTAAAAAATTCTTTAAGGCTTCTTGATTTTTTCAGCTCTTTTAGATTTATGGTGTGGACACGATGAAGTAGTGGATGATTTTGCAGCAAGGGTGCAAAAACCTCTTCAGTTATCCACTCTATCTTTGCATCTGGATACTTTTTGTGGATAAACTGTAGTATTACCGCGCTATTTATAATATCTCCAAGTGCTGAGAGTCGCACTATGGCTATGCTTTTTATATCTTTTTTCATTGGCGACATTATAGCTAATTCCGCATGATAGTTTGTTTTTTCAACTCCACTATAATCTCTTTTTGTCTATCATAAACATACTCCATAAGAATTGACTCATGTGCTTGGTCCTCTTCTAAGTCTACAACTATCTTACAAAACTCGTCACTGCATCTTATAAAAGTAACCTTGGCTTCTAAGGCCAACGCCATATATCCATCTTGAGAATTTTTAATAGGAAGAGTAAACTTTAGTGTAACATTTGTTGATTGTAACTCATCTATTTGCTTGATTGATCTTGTTTTTATGGCTATAGAATTCATAGAGATATCTAATATATCTCCGCTTAAAGAACCTTTACCATTTATAACTGAGATAGGAGTTCTTTGAGAGGAGGTTACACGGCTATATTTTCTACCAATTGCACTTCCATCTACAAATCTAAAATTTTTTAAAAGTGCTACTCTCTTTTTTAAATCAATAAGTTTTACGTCAGCTTCAATATCCTTTGTAAAATTTGCAGATTGGATAACAGTCCCTTTTTCAAAGTTCATTACGGTGCCTTGGAGTTGTTGAAAATTTACATATATCTCTTCGTGAGTTTTTTTAACAATCATAGCAGAGGTGTTGATACATAAGCCTTTGTAGATGTTTAGAAGCTTTATGGAACTTTTGTTTGTGAATGTTGATTGTAAAAGTATGTCTATCGCTTTTTCATCATCTAGCTCACTATCTATATTTATGACTCTATATATTTTTTGAGTCTCTATATCTTTGCTTGAAATTTTTTCTTTTGCAATATCTGAGATGATTTTTAGTGCATCATTTAACTCAAAATCATTGACATCAAAAACATGCAATCCAACAATCGGTTTGACTTCTTCTTTGGAGCTATATTCAAGCAGACGTTTTTGAATAGTATAGGCTTTTTGTTTTGTTGCTTCAAAATCAAGCCCCTCAAAAAGGGTAATGTATAATCTATGGCTATATTGAGCCAAAATAGTGTCTGCATCTATGTCTAATTCAACTTGCAAAAGTAGGTCACGGATAGCCATCTCTATCTCATACTCACTCCAAAATTTACACAGAGTGTCTATGTTCTCTATGTTTATAGTTATGATAGAGTAGATGTTTTTAGATAAATTTTCCTTAAGAAGTTTCTCTTTTAGTACTTCTATAAAGTAGATACGGTTTTTTATAAAGTCAATATTTCTATATTTTGTTTGCTCATTTTGTGTAGCCATTTTTTTTAAAAGAAGATCTGTTTTTATGTCAGATATAACTTTTAAAGTTTCATTTCTGGGAGTTAAAATTTTTTTTACACTTAAAAAAAATGCTAATTGAAAGAGCATCAGATTGGGAGCTTCATCTACAAAAAAGTATATCAAAGAGCCTGTTTTATTACTTAGGAGTTTTCTTATATGAAGTAGCAGTGTTTTTTCTATTTTTTCTATTTCTACGAGATAGACGTCAGCATGGTTTAGTGTATCTACTTTACTTATATCGAGTGTTTCACTAAATTCAAAGGCTTTAGTAATATCTGATATCTGTTTAGAAAGGCTAGTCTTATAGTAAAGATGAAGCAAAAATTACACCTCTATGTTGTTTTAATAAAGTATATCACAAGTCTTTTTATAAAAAATAGATTTTAATCAAGATATTTTGATATGATAAAAATCTATAATTATGAACATAATGTTATGTAGCCTTTGGTATAATTGCAAAAATTTTAAAATAAGGCGTTTTAATAGATGGTCGCATCAGACATTCAAGATTTTGCAGAGGGGCGAACTAAAGTAAGAGCCTATCTTTGTTATCTTTTTTCTAGGAACATTCCAAATAGGCTTCCATCACTTACAAAAGAGATGATAATACCTCGCCTCTTAAAGATAAAAGCGGATTTGGAAAACTGTGAAGGAATCTATCTTCTAGACTACAAAGGCGTTCAAATCTCCCCTACCTATACAGCTTCTAAAGAGGTGGAGCGTGATATAGGTAAGATTAGGGCTGATCGTGCTTACTATTATCGTGCAGTAAGAGAAGAGAGATGCACCATAACAGACCCATATCCATCTCTTATAACTCAAGATTTAACAGTTACAGCATCTCAACCTATCTATAATGAAAAGAATGAACTCGTCTATGTAGCGTGTTTAGATATGCCTCTTGAAGAGGTTTTAAAGATAGCTCAGCTAAACACCTCAGATGCCTTTTTTACAAAACTATTTAAATATTCATACGCAATGTTTGCTTTTGCACTTATAGCAGTTGCAATGTTCCTTTTTGCTCATGGTGTTAAGAGCTTTTTTGTAAATGAGATAACTGTTTCGCATCTAGTAGTAGATGATATGTTTAAGGCAACTATTTTACTCACCCTATCTTTGGCTATTTTTGATTTGGCAAAGACTCTTATAGAAGAGGAGATAATGGGACGAAATAAAGAGCAGGACATCTCAAGGCCGCATAAAACTATGGTTAAGTTCTTAGGTTCTATCATCATTGCACTCTCCATTGAAGCACTGATGTTAGTCTTTAAGTTTGCCATCACAGATCCGCAGATGCTTATGTATGCTATGTTTATCATAGGCGGAGTGGCACTTCTGATAATAAGTTTAGCAATCTATATAAAATTTACAAAAGCAACGAGTGAGATATGATAGGAATAGTTGATTATAAGATGGGAAATCTAGCGAGTGTTCAAAATGCTTTTTCAATACTTGGAGAAAAAACAGTCATAGTATATGACCCAGAGAGATTTAAAGAGTATGACAAACTTTTACTGCCAGGTGTGGGTGCTTATGGAGATGCGATGAAGCATCTGAAGCAAAGAGGTATGGATGATGCTTTAAGAGAGTATGCCACAAGCGGAAAATATATGTTTGGCATCTGCTTAGGTATGCAACTACTTTTTGAGAGTAGCGAAGAGTTTGGTGATAGCGCGGGGTTAGGACTTATAAAGGGAAGCGTAAAAGCTTTTGATAAGAGTAGATTTCAAGAGAACTTAAAAGTTCCTCATATAGGATGGAATAGAGTATTTACAAAAGAACATCCACTCTTTTATGGTTTAGATGCTAGCCACTACTTATACTTTGTTCACTCATATCATGCGGAGTGCACAAACAAAGAGGATATCATAGGAACTACAAACTATGGCTATGAATTTACATCAGCAATAGCGCGCGAAAACATACTTGGCATCCAACCACATCCAGAAAAAAGTCATAAAAATGGTTTAAAGATTTTGGAGAATTTTATTAAACTATAGTTGCTTCTGGTATGCATTTCCACGCAGAGTGTGGGAATGAGGTGGAACTTGGGAGCGAGAGAGAAATTTATAAAAAATTAAAGGAAAAAAATGACTCTATATCCAGCGATTGATTTAAAAGATGGAAAGGCTGTAAGGCTTACTAAGGGGCTTATGGATAGTGCTAAGATCTACTCAGATGAGCCGTGGCTTTTAGTCAAGAAGTTTGAAGAGATGGGTGCGAAATGGGTCCATTTAGTTGACTTAAATGGCGCCTTTGCAGGTGAACCTAAAAATTTAGAGCAGATCGTAAAGATACGACAAAACTGTAGCGTTAAACTTGAGCTTGGTGGCGGCATCCGCGATGAAGAGACTATCAAAAAAATGCTAGAAATTGGCATAGATAGAATAATCCTTGGCTCCATAGCTGTTAAAAATCCAGAATTTGTAAAAGAGATGGCTGCTAAGTACCCAATAGCCGTAGGCATAGATGCCATAGATGGATTTGTGGCAGTTGAGGGCTGGGGAGAGGTAAGCACTATGCGAGCTACCGAACTTGCAAAAGAGTTTGCTAATGCTGGTGTTGAAGCTATTATATGTACAGATGTTGGCAAAGATGGAACACTTAGTGGTGTAAATGTTGAGTTTACCCTAGAGATAGCAAGAGCTAGCGGGATTAGTACAATCGCTAGTGGCGGGGTAAAAGATGTAAGCGATATTGAGGCATTAATTGCTACTAAAGAAATTGATGGCGTAATCATAGGAAAAGCTTACTATGAGGGAACGATAGATTTACCAAAGCTATTTAAAAGCCTGGATTAATAGTAAAAAAACAAAAATTTAGATATTATTTGATTATAAATTTTGCAAAATATATTATAAAAAAGGATTTCAATTGAAATTACTTGTTGTTGATGATAGTTCTACAATGCGACGTATTATAAAAAACACTTTAGCTCGCTTGGGATATAAAGATATTTTAGAGGGTGCTGACGGTGTAGAGGGATGGACACAAATGGATACGAATCCTGATATTGATATGTTAATAACTGACTGGAATATGCCAGAGATGAATGGTTTAGAGTTGGTTAAAAAAGTTAGAGCTGATGAGCGTTTTAAAGATACGCCTATTATTATGGTAACAACAGAGGGCGGTAAAGCAGAGGTCATCACTGCTTTAAAAGCTGGCGTTAATAACTACATAGTAAAACCATTTACTCCACAAGTACTAAAAGAAAAACTTGGTGCTGTTATGGGAATAACTCAATAATGCAAGATTACTACTACGAGCTAGTAGTTAAAGTTTCATCACATAAAGAGCTTTTTGCAGATTTTTTGTCTGACACTATAGATGTTGGATTTGAAGAGTCTGAGGAAGGCTTTACTATCAGAAGTGAAGATGAACTTGAAACTATCGCTTGGGGATTAGAGCAGTTTTGTGAGGCCCTGCAAAAGGCTTTGGGTAAAACTATAGAGCTTGAATACACGCATAAAAAACTTAAAAACAGTGACTGGGTTGAACTCTATCAAAAGAGCATAACTCCTATAGAAATTGGTAAGTTTTATATACATCCGACTTGGGATGCTAAAAATCCAGATCTAATAAACATCGTCATTGACCCAGCCCTTGCTTTTGGGACTGGGCATCACCCAACAACTGCTTCATCTCTTCGTGCAATATCAAAGTATGTAAAAGAGGGTGATACTCTTATAGATGTAGGTTGTGGAAGCGGGATATTAGGCATCGGAGCTATTAAGCTTGGGGCAATTGTAGATGCTTGTGATACTGACTCAGTCTCAGTAGAAAACTCAAAAGAGAATGCAAAACTAAATGAAGTTGAGTTCGCTGATATCTGGGAAGGTTCATGTTCGCTAAGTAAGAAAAAATACAAGGTAGTTGTAGCGAACATAGTAGCTGACGTACTTACGTTTATAGCAAAAGACCTAAAAAATGCTCTAGAGAGTGATGGAGTGTTGATTTTGTCAGGAATCTTAGATAAGTATGAGAACAAGGTTTTAAGCTTTTACAAGGATTGTGAAATTTTAGAGCGAATTGCAGTAGATGAGTGGGTAACATTCGTCTTAAAAAGAAAATAAAAAGAGATAAATAATGCCAAATCAAAATAACAATGAAAATAAAAATAATAATTTTTTTAACAATAATCCTCTAATAGCTTTTGCTATTTTTTCAGTGGCTATCATCTTACTTTTTAAAGCTTTAGTTGGTGATGGCGGAGGGCTCGATGATGCAGGAAATTCAAACAGAAAAACTAAGCAAGTAAGTTACTCTGAACTTAAAGGTTTAGTTGAGTCAAAGTCACTAAGAGAAGTGAATATTGGACAAACTTATATAAAAGCAGTAGGAACTGAGGGCACTATCTATACGACAAGAATCGTAAAGGGTGATACAAGACTTGTAGAGCTACTTGATAAGCAAGGCATCCAGTACACTGGATTTAGCGAGACTAATTGGTTTACTGAGATGTTTGGCTGGTTGTTTCCTTTTCTTATTATCATCGCAATTTGGATGTTTTTTGCAGGAAGAATGCAAAAAAGTATGGGTGGTGGACTCTTAGGCATAGGAAGTTCAAAAAAACTTGTAAACTCTGAAAAACCAAATACAAAGTTTGATGATGTTGCGGGTGTTGAAGAGGCAAAAGAAGAGGTTCAAGAGATAGTTGACTTCTTAAAATATCCAGCTCGTTATGTAGAGATTGGTGCGAAAATCCCAAAAGGTGTTCTCTTAGTAGGATCTCCCGGAACTGGTAAAACGCTTTTGGCTAAAGCAGTGGCTGGAGAAGCAGATGTTCCTTTTTTCTCAGTAAGTGGTTCTAGCTTTATAGAGATGTTTGTGGGTGTTGGTGCAGCTCGTGTCCGTGACCTGTTTGAGCAAGCAAAAAAAGATGCTCCAAGTATCATCTTTATAGATGAGATAGATGCCATAGGTAAAAGCCGTGCAGCTGGTGGAATGATGGGTGGAAACGATGAGAGAGAGCAGACTCTAAATCAACTCCTAGCAGAGATGGATGGTTTTGGAACAGATACACCTGTTATCATCTTAGCCGCTACAAATAGACCTGAAGTACTAGATCAAGCACTACTTCGTCCAGGTCGTTTTGATAGACAAGTCTTAGTAGATAAACCAGACTTTGAAGGTCGTGTAAAAATCCTAAAAGTACATATGAGAAGTGTAAAAATGGATGAAGATGTTGAGATTGAAGAAGTGGCTCGTCTTACAGCAGGATTAGCAGGCGCAGACTTAGCAAATATTGTAAATGAAGCTGCACTTTTAGCTGGGCGAAAGAGTCAAAAGAGTGTTAAACAAAAAGACCTTTATGAAGCAGTTGAGAGAGCCTTAGCTGGACTTGCTAAAAAGTCTCGTAGAATCAACCCTAAAGAGAAAAAAATAGTAGCCTATCATGAGAGTGGTCATGCACTTATGGCTGAGACAACAAAGGGAGCTAAAAAAGTCTCTAAAGTCTCCATAGTTCCTCGTGGACTTGCAGCACTAGGATACACTCTAAACAAGCCAGAAGAGAACAAGTATATGATGCAACAACATGAGTTGTGGGCTGAAGTTGATGTTCTTCTTGGTGGTCGTGCAGCCGAAGATGTGTTTTTAGGTGAGATCTCAACTGGTGCTGGAAATGATCTTGAGAGAGCAACAGATATCATAAAATCTATGGTTCAAACTTATGGAATGAGTGATGTAGCTGGACTTATGGTTTTAGAGAAGAGCAGACAATCATTTTTGGGTGGCGGACAACAATCTACTCGTGAATATAGTGATAAGATGGCTGAAAATATGGATGAGTTTATTAAAACATCCCTCTCTAAAAGATATGAAGAGGTTAAGATTCGCTTAGAAGAGTATAGAGAAGCTATTGAGAGAATGGTAAAACTTCTTTATAAGAAAGAAAACATTACAGGCGAAGAAGTAAGAGAGATTATTGTTAATTTTGAAAAAGAGCACAATATGGACTCAAAAGTAGAAAGCTCAGTTGATGATATAGCAGAAGAGTTAAAAGAAGATGCTAAAATGTCTAAAAATATCATAAATAAAGATAGTGAGAATTTGTGATGAGTAATAATCTTCTACCAATAGCAAAAGAGGGATTTAATCGTATAGGTATTGCTTTTTTAGCATTTATCTTCTTTAGCATCTTTGATTTTAATTTTTTAGGATTTCTATCTTTTGTAGCGGTGCTCGCTTTGATATTTATATATAGAAATCCTGAGAGAATGTCCCCTATTCTTGAAGTAAAAAGCGTAGTTTCTCCTGTAGATGGAACTGTTATATCTATAGAAGAACTAGAAAATAGTGAGTACGCTTATAAGATAGAGATAGATAGTAATTACTTTGATGTCTCACTACTGCGTTCACCACTAAGTGCTACTGTAAAATCAATAGAACTAAAACGAGGTGCAAGACTCTCAAAAGACTCACCATTAGCAAAAGAGTTAAATGAGAGAGTAGAGATAGTTTACGAAGATAGTTTTGAGAATTCTATAAAAATAAAGCATATGTTAAAACAGAGTTTTGATAGAATAAAAGTGGATTTAAACACAAAGCAAAACACTATTCAAGGGGCTAGATACGGTTTGATGATAAATGGCATCACAACTATATATCTACCTCAAAATTTTAGAGTAAACCTTAGCATCGGACAAGAAGTTAGTTCATCTCAATCATTAGTAGGATATTTTTCATAAAAAAATGAGAAAAACCCCTACTAAACTCATCTATATACTACCAAATTTATTTACTGCTGCATCTATTTTTTCTGGGGTCTTTAGCATTATTAGTGCTGTAAATGGTAACTTTGAAAAGGCTGCTTGGCTTATTATGCTATCGCTAATATTTGATGGATTAGATGGTAGAGTTGCTAGGTTAACTAACACCTGTTCTAAATTCGGTGTAGAGTTTGACTCTCTCGCTGATATGGTTGCATTTGGAGTGGCTCCTGCATTTTTGATCTATATGTTTGTGGGTTTTGAATTTGGCCGCTTTGGAATTGTGACATCTGCACTTTTTGTTATCTTTGGAGCTATTAGGCTTGCAAGATTTAATGTAATGACAAGTAGTAGTGAGCCATCGGTTTTTATAGGTGTTCCAATCCCAACGGCAGCTGTCTTTGTCTCTTTACTTGTACTTCTGTTTAACAAATACAACTTTCATATTGACTACGGCATTATTATTATGTTTTTAGCTATCTTGGTCTCTATTCTTATGATTAGCAATATTCGCTACCCAAGTTTTAAAAAGATAGACTTTACACCAAAGCATGCGATGAAATTTTTTATTACAATCTTACTTATACTTTTTTTGATTTTTATGTACCCAATAGAGGGTTTTTCTTTTATATTTATAGTCTATATCTTATATGGCATCATAAGAGCTATGATACTCCTTCCAAAGAGAGTTATAAAGAAGTAGTTTTTTCTTTTAACTCTTGCTCCTTTTCAAAAAAGAGCTTCTCTAAATCTATATCAAAGTTAAAATACTCAGAAGAAAATCCGCTATCGCCAATTCTAGAGAACTGTATTATCGCGCCTTGGTTGTTTTGCACTTCAAGATATAAAAGACCAAGAGCGTAGCGACTCTCTGTAAAACTTCCATCTTTCATCTTAGAGAGCTCTAGTAGTGCTATAGCATTGGCATGATGATTTGCTGCAGTAGATGCAACTGCGCCTAAGAAGAGAGTATATGCATCTCTTACTTTTAAGTCATCTATGAGATGGTTATATAGAGTATAAGACTCTTCATAAGCTCCATCATATAGAGATGCAAGGGCTAATGCCGCTGCTATTTCATGTGTATTGCCCTTGGTTGTCTCCAAAACACGTCTTAGCTGTTTTCTAAGGAAAAAAAGTTTACCAGTTATAAGATTTTGCTGAGTATATAGATATCTTGTGAGATATGAGCCATAATAGAGGTCATTAAAACTAAATTTTTGTACCTTAAGATAGTTTAATACTTCATTTGCATACTCTTTTGGTTTTAAGTCTATAAAGTGCGTACCAATATACATCATATGTGGAACTATTTCGTTTGGAAGAAGTAGAGTTAGTTTATGTGATGCCTTTTTTGCCCTATCTTTGTTGTTTAATTTTAGTGCTATGATGGTATCAAGAGCTAGATAGAGGGGTTTGTTTTCATATCCTTTGTCTAGCCAATCTGAGATTGAGAGAATATTGTCACTGCTAATAGCTAAGAGCGTGTTATATAGATCTAGCTCTTCACTAGACTCTTCTAGCGAGATGGAATCTTTTAATATAGTTACTAAAGTTGCATTTTCATTATTTGTTAACTGGCTAGTCATTGTTGCGTAGATGCCAGAGAGATAGTTCTTTGCATCTAGGTGGTAAGAGCGTAGAAAATGCTCATGTGCTTTATCTATATTTCCCATCTGTGCGTAAGTTAGGGCTAAGTTATATTGTAAGATAGAGTGCTTAGGCTGGATTTTAGCCAATCTTTGAAGCTCTTCATTTGCATCTCTTAGTTTAAACTCCATCGCATTTTTTATAGCTTTTACTATTCCTTGATTTACACTCGATGAAGATGCACTTCTTTGTAAGTACTCTTTTGCACTTGAGATATTGTCAATATATATATTTGCATTTCCCTTTTGGATATTACTAATAGTCTGATCAGCATTAAAAATCTTATATGGAGAGAAGTAAAATATCTTCAGATAAGTAAATTCTTTAGAATTTCTGAGTTTATTTCTATATCTAATCTGAGCTTGAAGCGGGTCAAAGAGAGACTCTTTTAGCTCAACCTTGATAGGATAAGGTTTATAAACTTCTTGGGGAAACATATCTGTGATGTTTTTTAACTGTTTGCTTGCTGTATTTATGCGTCCAGCTTTTAAGTTTATATAGGCTTGCGCTACAGAAGCCTTAACAGGCTCAATATTTCTTACAATTGCCTCTTCTAAATACTTTAGTGCTAGAGTTAAATCACCAATCCTTGCGTAAAGCAAAGCTATACTAAAAGAGTCATCAGCAATAAAATCTTCTTCCATAGCTTCTATAGCTTTATCGTTATTGCTAAAGAGGGCGTTTATCTTTGCTCTTAGATGTTTTTGAGCTATAGCATACTCATTGCTAGTTGGATTTTCTAGAGCACTAAGGGCTTCAAGATAGTTGTTTTTATAGTAATTAATAAGCGCATAGTAGTAGGAGTATTGGTCAGAGTTTTTTTCCTTAGGAAGATAAGCATAGGCTAGGTCTATATAGTAATCAAAACTCTTTTTATCCTTTAGATGCAAGGAACAAACAGCAGCATTTATAGCGCTTACACATCTCTTTTCATCATTTAGTATGGCTTTTTTAAAAGTTTGCAGTGCTAAGTCATAAGTTTTATCTTTGAGTTGAGCTACTCCTAGATTATAAACTGAGATAGCCTCGCTATAAATGGCGATTTTTTCATACAAAAAAAGAGCTTCTTCTTTTGATCCTGTTGAGTAGAGATAATTAGCTTTTGCTATCATATTTTCAAGTTTAGTAGGTTCTATGGGGAGAGAGGCGCTCTCTTTAAGTTTAGTCTCAATGGGGTCAAATGAGAGTCCATCTTCAACCTTGGATGGGCTTAGTATAAAAAAAAGTGCAATAACTGCGATAAGTATAACTATAAAAATACCAACAGCTAATATAATGATTTTTTGTTTTTGTGAAGCTTTAGAACCATCAGGCTCTTCTTTGTGCGTCTTTAGTGGCGCTACTTGGGCAGCATCATCTTCTTCAATAATAATAATATCATCAAAATCCTCACTCATCATCCACCCTGTTTTAATACTTTATATAGCAAAAATAGTACCATAATATTTTGTGAAAAAAATATTAATAGATTTATACTATTTATAGAGGTTTGCATTAGTTTATTGCTTTTATCCATGTTGTCTAAATCCATGATTTTAAAAATGCATGTAATTACTTATAAGAGTTAACCTTTATAAACCTATAATAAGCAACTGATATAATAGCTTTAAAAAATGGATAGTAAAATGTCTAAAATTGACCACAAAATTTCTCAGGCGAAGTCTAAACTCTTAGTAGAGTATCCTTTCTTTGGAACCCTTGCATCTAAGCTTGAACTCTTGCAAAATGACAACATTCAAGCTTTTAAAAGTAATGGTAAGAGCCTTGAGTTTAATGATGTGTTTTTTAAAGATATCACGCTTGCTGAGATGGAGTTTGTCTTAGCAAATGCTGCTATGCACGCATCTCTTGCACATGAGTCTCGAAAAAATGATAGAAGTGGCTGGTTGTGGCAGTTAGCAACTGACTATGCTATAAATGACATGTTGGTTGAAAATGGGCTTCATCGCCCAGAGCTAGCACACTACTCAAAAAGATTTTGTGGGCTTTACGCTGAAGAGATTTACGCACAGCTAAGAGAAGAGTTTTTGCGTGATGAGCTAGAATATGAAGCTGATGAAAGAGATGATGTTGAGCAAAACGAGGAGCAAAAAACCAAAGAGATAGAGAGTCAAATAGTAGAAGATGAACTCTTTGAAGAGTTTGCAAAAGCCATCTTAGAAAAAGAGGAAAAAAACTCACAACTACCAGCGAGTTTAGAGCGCTTTTTTAGACTAAATTTTACCTCAAAAGTAGATTGGCGAGATGAGCTAAGAGTTGCACTCGATAGGTTTAGTAGAGATGACTATACTCAGATGCCACCAAACAAAAAGTTTTTACATCTTGGCATCTACTTACCCTCATCAACGAGTGAGAAATTTAAACTTGTAGTTGCTATTGACAGCTCTGGCTCTGTGGATGAAGAGCTTTTGGGAGAATTTTTAAGTGAGTTAAACTTCTTGATGAATACTATAGCATCTTATGAGATAGATCTTTTAGTTTGCGATGAGAGGATAAGATCTCATACTACTTTTTATGGTGGAGATAGCTTAGATGCAAAGATAGAAGGTGGAGGTGGCACTGACTTTAGACCAGTATTTGAGTTTATAAAAGAGGAACTTCAAGATACGAAATTGCTTTTATATTTTAGTGATCTTGATGGTGTATTTCCAAAGGAAGAGCCACCATATAGTGTAAAGTGGGTAACTCCAAAAGAAAAAAACGTTCCTTTTGGAGAGCTAATAGTTTTGAGAAATGAAATAGTTTAAAAACTCTGATAAGATTTCGGGTCAAGCCCACAATGAGAAAAAGGCTGAGTCAAAAATGAGAAAGATGCCATCATCATGAACTTGATTCAGGACCTCTTTGGGTTTAAAAAAGTTCTTAGCCAAAATTTACTTGGTTTCTTCCACTTTGTTTTGCGTTATATAGGTTCATATCTGCCTGATTTATAGTCTCTTCCAAGGTATCAGAACTATCATGATAAGAGGCTCCAATGGAGATTGTAAACTTTATTTTATTTGCTTCATCAAGTACAAATACAAAATCTTCAACCTCTTTTCTGAGATTTTCTAAAATCTCAGGTACACTATACTGGTTTATATTTTTTAGCACTATGCAAAACTCTTCACCGCCAAATCTAGCGACAATATCTCTGTAGTTTGTATTGGCTCTTAAAACTTCTGAAATAGCGATTATGACTCTATCACCAACATCGTGTCCATAAGTGTCATTTATCTTTTTAAAGAAGTCAATATCTAGCATAGCTACGGCAAATCTTTCGCCACTTGTGCTTATATCTTGCATATATTCATTCATGTTTTCAAAGAAGTATCTACGGTTGTAAAGACCTGTTAAAAAATCTCTATTTGCATGGTTTGTGATAAATTGAATATTTTCAAGTGCTTCAATAGAGTTATTGATACGACAAGAAAATTCCTCTTTTGAGAAGGGCTTTTTTATATAGTCATTTGCACCTTGCTTTAAAAATAGAGCGTTTATCTCTTCATCGTTATTTGAAGAGATGGCGATGATGCAAAGTTCAGTTTTATTATAGTTTTTTCTTATCTCATTTGTAAGTTCTAAACCATTCATAACTGGCATGTAGTAGTCAGTGATAACCATAGAGATATTTAGATGTGAGTTTAGCATCCCTAGAGCTTCTTCACCGTGGGCCACAGTGATGACCTCGTAAAAGAGATTTTCAAGCATAGTCTTCATCTGGTTTCTAAAAACCATAGAGTCATCAACAACTAAGACTTTGTGGTTTTGGTTTTTCTCAAGTCTGCCAAGTGTGTGAATGATGTAGTTTATGTCGTTAACACCACCTTTGTTAACGTAGTCTATAATATTTTTTTCAAGCATCTTTTTTCTAAAGTTTTTATCGATATTTCCACTAAGAACTATAGCTCGGATGCCTTTGTTTAGTACATAGTCCACAATTTCACCATTTGGTGCATCTGGGAGATTGATATCAAGCAGTGCTACAAAATAGGTGTATTTTTTTAAAAATAGCTTTGCTTCTGAGAAGTTGTAAGCAACATCTACTCTATATTCTAGGGACGATTCTATTTTTTTAGCTAATAATTTTGCCAGCGTTTTACTGTCTTCGACAATTAATATTCTTTTCATGGATGTAATTATACATTTTTAGTATAATTTCTTTATGAATCAAGCCAAACAAATCACAACAAAACTATTACAAAAACAAAATATCTTCTTAACTGGTGGTGCTGGAGTTGGAAAAACGACAATAACAAGAGAGGTGATAAGCCTCTTTGCCCAAGACGCCAAAAAAGTTGCAAAGCTTGCATCTACTGGAATGGCAGCTACTTTAATAGAGGGGCAGACACTTCATAGTTTCTTTGATTTAGGCATCGCATCTAGCATAGCAGAGCTAGAATTAAACGCCAAACTAGAACCAAAAGGCAAAATTAAAAAACTCATATCTAGCATGGATTTAATCGTAATAGATGAGATTTCAATGGTCAGTGATTCACTTTTAGAGATGATAGAGCTAAGGTTAAGTCAAGCAAACTATAGAGGGAGCATCTTAGTTGTTGGAGACTTTTTGCAACTTCCACCAGTTGTGCGCGGCTCTAATGAAGTGAGATTTGCATTTGAGTCACCACTTTGGGATGAGTTTGAGTTTTTAAAGGTTGAGCTTACTCATATCTATAGAACTGATGATAAGGACTTTATTGAGCTTTTGGGTTTTGTTAGAGAGGGTTTTATAAATGAGAGTGTTCACAACTCTCTAAATGAGTTTATAAAACCGCTTCCACAAGATTTAAGTGAGTTTACCTTTTTGTTTGGTAAAAACAACTCTGCATCTATGCACAACAAGAAAGAGCTTCAAAATATCGACTCTGTGCTATTTGTAAAAGAGGCACAAATTATAAAGCACTCTAAAAATCTAAGCGATGTACAAGTCGCAAGATTTATGGATGATTCTCGCATCGAGAGTGAGCTAGGGCTAAAAGTAGGTGCACCTGTACTCTTTACTAGAAACTCATGGAACTATTTTAATGGTGAGAGAGGCGTTGTTGTTGGGATAGATGCTGCTTATGTTTATGTACAAAAGAGCGATGCTAAAGTTATAAAACTAGAAGCCGTTGCACATACAAAATACAGATGGGATGAGAGAGTAAAAAGTGGTAAAAAGGAGATGCTAGAGATTGAGGAGCTTAGCATCTATCAGTTTCCCATAAAACTGGCTTTTGCTATAACCATACATAAATCCCAAGGCATGTCCATAGAAGATTTGATTATAGAGACAAATGAGATTTTTGCGCCATCACAATTTTATGTAGCACTCTCAAGAAGTTCAAATCCAAAAAGGTTAAATCTTATAGCACCATCGTGTCAATGGCATAAAATAATCTTTGTAAATAGTAAGGCTTTGGCGTTTGTGAAAGATATTTAATCATTGATGAACTTCGTATAGAGCGTATTTAAGACTCTATTTGCGAGGTTAAAACCTCACTTCCGAAAAAGAGTGTGAAATAGTTATAAGGCGAGGCTGAAGCCTCACTTCCGAGTTATTTCACACTCTCAAAGTGTGAGAGTTAAAAAGATTATAATTTGTCTTCGTTTTTACCAAGATACTCAGCGACACCTTCAGTTGTAGCTTTCATACCCTCATCACCTTTTTGCCAACCAGCTGCACAAACTTCACCATGCTCATCAGTAAACTGCATTGCATCTACCATTCTGATCATTTCATCGATGTTACGACCAAGTGGTAAATCATTGATAACTGCGTGGCGAACTATACCTTTACCGTCTATAAGGAATGAACCACGAAGAGCTACAGCTTCGCCAAAAAGTACATCATAGTCTTTAGAGATTTGTTTTGTAAGGTCTGCAACTAGAGGGTATTTGACACGGCCAATTCCACCATTATTTACTGGAGTCTCTCTCCATGCAAAGTGAGAAAATTGGCTATCAACTGATACACCGATAACATTTACACCACGGCTTTTAAAATCTTCGATGCGGTGAGAAAAAGCGATGATCTCTGACGGACATACAAAAGTAAAGTCTAGTGGGTAGAAGAAAAGTACAGTACCTTTTTCGCCAAAGTTCTCTGAGAGTTTGAAGCTTTCATCTATAGAGCCATCTGCTAAAACTGCTGTAGCTGTAAAGTCTGGAGCTGGGTTTGTTACTAACATATAATTATCCTTAAGTTTTGTTTTTTTGTTGGTGAGAGTTTAACACATTAAAATTAATGTTATTTATCTCAAAAGAAGTAGTAAGAATAATTAAGGATAATTTTTATCTTTTAGAAATAGTTTGTGTAGTAAAAAAGCAATGCTAAAGTTAAAACTAACTAAAATTTACTAAATATTTAAATCTAGCTCAAATATCTACTTGCGTAAATGTTCTTGATGATTTGAGCGGTTATAAAGATAGAGTAAAACTTTTAAGATTGAATCTGTATATGATATAAAGTATAAAAATAATATAACAAAGAGAAAGTAAATGAAAAAAAATAGTAAAATATTTGTAGCTGGCGGGACAGGTTTAGTTGGAAGTGCCATTATAAAAAACCTTTTAGTAAAGGGTTATACTAATATTATAAGCAATTATCGTAAGCGCACACCTGATTCAAAACACCTAAAACTTAACTCAAACTCATTGAGATATGAAAAGTTAGATCTTCTTGATGGTATCAAAGTAGAAGAGTTCTTTGCAAAAGAAAAACCAGAGTTTGTCATATTGGCTGCTGCAAAAGTAGGTGGAATAGTGGCAAACAACACCTATAGAGCAGATTTCATCTACGAAAACCTTCAAGTCCAAAACAATGTTATCCATCAAAGTTATAAACATAATGTGACTAAACTTCTCTTTTTGGGGAGCACTTGCATCTATCCAAAAGATGCACCACAACCAATGAGCGAAGATTCACTTCTAACAAGCCCATTAGAATATACAAATGAACCTTACGCTATAGCAAAGATAGCTGGTATCAAGATGTGTGAGTCTTATAATATCCAATATGGTACAAATTTCATAAGCGTAATGCCGACTAATCTTTACGGACCAAACGATAATTTTGACCTAGAGACATCCCATGTCCTTCCAGCTATGATGAGAAAAATGCACGAAGCGAAGATCAATGACTTAAAAGAAGTCGAAATTTGGGGAACAGGAAAACCTAGAAGAGAATTTCTTTACAGCGAGGATATGGCAGATGCCTGTGTATATCTTATGGAAAAAATAGATTTTAAAGATATTGTTGGAGCTAGTGCTTTAGTTTCGGCAAAGGGTGAGGTTAAAACTTCATATTCCAAAGAGATAAGAAATACACATATCAATATCGGAACAGGCGTAGATATAAGCATAAAAGAGTTAGCAAACCTTATAAAAGAGGTTGTAGGCTTTAAAGGTGAACTCTACTTTAACACACAAAAACCAGATGGCACAATGCTAAAATTAACAGATGTTACAAAGCTAAATAATCTAGGCTGGAAGCATAAAATAGAACTTAAAGATGGTGTTCGAATTATGTATGAGTGGTATTTAAAAAATCTACAGTAGTATTTCTTTAGATAGGGTTTTGTGCACTTTATTGTAAATTTATATATACATAATTACTAAAACTGTTGTTTGACTATAAAAATTTTAACCCTATTTCGTTATACTTCTGACGATTTATGGGGCCAGACTCCATATTTCAATAAGGAAAATCGATGACTAAAGAGTATATATTTACCTCGGAGTCTGTAACAGAAGGGCATCCTGATAAGATGGCAGATCAGATTAGTGATGCAATTTTGGATTATATTATTGAGCATGATACCTCTGCACGAGTGGCGTGTGAAACGATGGTGTCAAATGGTTTTTGTGTAATCGCAGGCGAATTAAAGACAACGGCTTATGCTCCGATGCAAGAGATTGCAAGGAAGGTTATCCAAGAGATTGGATATACAGATGCTACTTATGGTTTTGACTACCGTTCAGCTGCAGTTTTAAATGGTATTGGTGAGCAGTCTCCAGATATAAACCAAGGTGTTGACCTCGCTAGTGGTGAGATTGGAGCAGGTGACCAAGGTCTAATGTTTGGTTATGCTTGTAGCGAGACACCAGTTTTAATGCCTCTTCCTATATACTTAGCACACCGCATAACGCGAAGATTGGCAGAGGTTAGAAAAGAGTGCATTGTGCCATATCTTCGCCCAGATGGAAAGGCTCAGATAAGCGTAAAGTATGTTGGAGACAAGCCAGTCTTTATAGACACTATAGTTATCTCAACTCAACACGCTCCAGATGTATCCCAAGAGCAGATTAGAAAAGATATGATAAGTGAAGTTATAGAACATGTCATACCAAAAGAGCTGATGAGTGAGGCTACAAAGATACATGTAAACCCTACAGGAAAGTTTGTAATAGGTGGACCACAAGGAGATGCAGGGCTTACAGGGCGAAAAATCATAGTAGATACTTATGGTGGAAGTTGCCCACATGGTGGTGGAGCATTTAGCGGAAAAGATCCTACAAAAGTAGATAGAAGTGCGGCTTATGCAGCTAGATGGGTAGCAAAAAACCTAGTGGCTTCTGGGGCTTGCACGAAAGTTACTATACAGATTTCATACGCTATTGGAATAGTTCAGCCAACGTCGATATATGTAGATACTCACTCAACTGGTGTGGTTGATGAAGAGATGATAGAGCGTTGCGTAAAAGAGCTCTTTGATCTCTCTCCAAAAGGAATCATAGAGTCTTTGGATTTGCTTCGCCCCATTTATAGAAAAACGGCTTCATATGGTCACTTTGGAAGAGAAGAAGAGGGCTTTACATGGGAGCAAACGAATAGAGTTGATGAGATTAAAAGGTATTTAGATATTTAAAGATATGTTTTAGCTATCTTTAAAAATCTTGTGATAAACTTACTTCGAAAATTAAAATTAGGAGAATTTATGGCAGTTATTATTAATGACACTTGTATCAATTGTGGTGCTTGTATAGATGAATGTCCAGTAGAAGCTATCGTTGATGAAGATGATAACCCGTCAGGTGAAGAAATTTACTATGTATATGGTAACAAGTGCGTAGAGTGTGTTAGTCATCATGATGAACCAGCTTGTGCTACTGCTTGTCCAACTGAAGGCTGTATAACTTGGGATGCTATCGGTGAGAGTCCATCACACCGTGAAGACATCACTGATGAGCAACGTTCTAACCATGAGAATGTTGTAGACTAGTCTTTAGCTTAAATATATTTTACAAAGTGCAGGATATGCACTTTGTAAACCCCTCTCTTTTTGCAAATCTTTCAATTTAAACAATAACTAGCTATTTTTTAGATATAATTCCACTCTAATTTTATAGATATATAGGAGATTTGATGGAGCGTACACTATCAATAATAAAGCCAGATGCAGTTGCTAAAGGCGTAGTAGGTAAGATTTTAGATCGTTTTGAGAGCAATGGACTTAAGATTGCAGCAACTAGAAAGATACAACTCTCACGTGCTGATGCTGAAGCTTTTTATGCTGTTCACTCAGAGAGACCTTTTTTCAATGACTTAGTTGACTTTATGATCAGCGGTCCAGTTGTTGTAACTGTTTTAGAGGGTGAAAATGCAATGCAAAAGAACCGTGATTTGATGGGTGCTACTAACCCTAAAGAAGCTGAAGCTGGCACAATCCGTGCAGATTTTGCTGAAAACATAGATGCAAACGCAGTTCACGGAAGTGACTCTGTTGAAAATGCAGCTGTAGAGATTGCATTCTTTTTCTCAGAGAGAGAAATCTCATAAGTTCACAAAAAGGCTTACTCTATGAAGATTAAACTTATTAAAATAGGTAAGACTCCTATGGATTTTGAAGTTAAGTCTGATGAAATAACTTTTAAAGGTTTTTTAGAGTATGATTCTGGCAAATTGATTTTGCTAAAAGCAAATTTGAGTGGATCTATATTATGTGAATGTAGTCGATGCGCTGAAGAGTTTAAGCTAAAAGTAGATGAAGAGATTAAGTTCTTTATCTGTGATGGTGTTTTTGACTCAGATGCAAATATTGAACTAGATGTTGTTGAGTCTTTTGACTCCACAGCAGATTTAAATGAGCTTTTAATCTCAGAAATTGAGCTTATAAAAAGTGACTATCATAGTTGCGAAAATTGTAAAACAGAGTAACAAAAAAAGTAAAAGAGTTCTTCGTAAAATATAAATAAAACGATAGCTCTGCTCTTTGAAAAAGAGCTAGCTTTAGTGGCCTCAGCGGCCCCAGCAAAGTAAAAGGAACTTTGTTCCTTTTACGGACAATAGGATGAAGGTTTTCCTTCATTTTATTTATGAAATAAATCAAATTAAGGAATGAAAATATGGCAGTACCTAAGAGAAGAGTGTCTCACTCTCGTTCAGCAAAAAGAAGAACTCACTACAAGATTTCTTTAGCTCGTCCAGTTAAAGATAAGGATGGAACTTACAAACTTCCTCACCATATCAACCCAACGACTGGTGAGTATAAATAGTCAATGATTAAGATTGCAATTGATGCAATGGGAGGGGACTTCGGTCCCGAACCAATTGTTAAAGGTGCCGTACTAGCACTAAAAAGAAAACTTTTTATACCAATATTTGTTGGCAATAAAGATGAAATTTTAGCTCTGTTACCAAAACGTTATAGAGCTAAAGTTTCTATAGTTGAAGCTAGTGATGTAATCTCAATGTCTGATGCTGCTACAGATGCAGTAAAGAAAAAAGAGAGCAGTATATATAAAGCCATAGAGCTTGTAAGAACAGGCGAAGCACATGGAGTGGTCTCAGCTGGGCATAGTGGAGCTACTATGACTCTTGCAACCCTTAGACTGGGCCGTTTAGACGGTGTATCTCGTCCTGCACTTGCAACACTGATGCCAACCAGATCAGGTCGTCGTTCTATATTGCTAGATGCTGGAGCAAATGTTGACTCAAAAGCTATCCATATAGCTCAGTTTGCTATTATGGGAGGGTGTTACGCTGAAGATCTTCTTAAAATCCCAAACCCTAGTATAGGCATACTAGCAAATGGCGAAGAGCCTAGTAAAGGCAATGAAGTCACAAAAGAAGCTTTTAAAATTTTAAATGGTTACAAAGGCTTTAAGGGAAATGTAGAGGGCGCGGATATTTTTAATGGAACTTGTGATGTTATCGCTTGTGACGGTTTTATAGGCAACTTAGTCTTAAAGGCTAGCGAAGGTGTTGCAGCTACAATTAGCCAGCTAATCAAAGATTATATAAGAAAGTCTCCTGTGGCGATTACTGGTGCACTTTTGATGAGAAAAGTTTTTAAACTACTCAAAAAGCAGATTGATTATGCTGAGATCGGTGGAGCTCCACTTATCGGTATAAAAGGTTGTGCTATTGTTAGTCACGGAAAAAGTAACTCTAAAGCTATAGAAAATGCTATCTATCAAGCTATAAATTATGTTGATACTGGTGTAAATGAGCATATTGTGTCAAGAATAAAAGAGTTGAATAATAAGGAAGTTTAATGGCTTATGCTGCATTTAGATCTATTGGGGCTTATGTTCCTGCTGATATACTTACTAATGAAGACCTATCAAAAATGGTTGATACTACTGATGAGTGGATTACTAAAAGAACAGGTATAAAAGAGCGTCACATCGCAGCAAAAGGTCAAACTACTAGTGATATGGGAGTTGAAGCTGCATCTTTGGCCATACAAAGAAGTGGCATAGCTAAAGAAGATATCGATATGGTAGTTTGTGCTACTATCTCACCTGACTACTTCTGTATGCCATCAACCGCAACGATCATCTCAAATAAACTCGGACTCAACAATGTTACAGCTTTTGATATCTCAGCAGCTTGTACAGGATTTGTTTACATTTTATCTATAGCCAAAGCTTTTATAGAGTCTGGAATGAAAAAAAATGTCCTTGTTATTGGTGCTGAGAAACTATCTGCAATAACTGACTATAGTGATAGAGGTACTTGCATCCTTTTTGGTGATGGCGCTGGTGCTGCTATTATTAGTGCGACTGATGATAAAAGTGAAGCGATTATAGATATACACACAGCAGCTGATGGTACGTACGCAGATCTACTTATGACTCCAAATGGTGGAAGTGGCTCGATTCACGACTCACTAGACCAAGAAGCAAATAGTTGTTTTATGCAGATGAAGGGCAATGAGACTTTTAAAGTAGCAGTTCGCACACTTACAAAAGATGTTATAGACATACTAGAACAAAACAAGGTTCAGAGTGAAGATATAACTCACTTTGTACCACATCAAGCTAACTACCGCATTATAAAAGCAGTAGGTGACGCACTAAAGTTAAAAGATGAACAAGTTGTTATGACGGTTGAGAAGTATGGAAATACCTCAGGTGCATCTATTCCTATGGCTATAAATGATATCTATGAGCAAGGAAAGCTAAAGAGCGGAGACTTGATGTTACTTGACGCCTTTGGCGGAGGGTTAACTTGGGGAAGTGCGCTAGTCCCTTTTTCACCACTCAAATAATTTTTCACCTTTAAAATAACATAGACTAAATACTTAGGCGAGTAGCTCAAAATGGATAATGCCATTGGTTAGTACTCCTAAAAGTGTTGTTTTCAAAGTCTTTGTGAACTTTTAAGTCTTACAACTTTTTAGGAAGCGAGGTTTTAACCTCGTAGAGATGGTTTATAAAGTGTGTTTTTATTTTAAAGCCTCACAATACGAAGCTAATCGTAGAGAATGCCATTACTTAGCATTCCTAAAAAAAGCATCGCTTTGGAAAGTCTTGCGAACTTTAAAGCTACACGGTGCGATGAGTAACACCATCAAAAACAATTAGGCTTCTAGTGCTTTAGCAAGTCTTTTATAAAACTCTTTCTCATCAGGTAGTTCTATACTAGCGTCTCTTAGTTTTTCACCCCACATTGTGTTTGGATAGTGTGAGTCATCTTTAAATCTTACCATCACATGTATATGAACTCTTGGTAGCATATTCGCAAAAGATGCCATGTTGATTTTAGTAGGTTTGTAGTAGCTCTTCATCTCGCTCTCTACTATATCGTAAATATCCCAAAGCCTTACCCTTAGCTCTTTTGGCAGGTCGCCTAACTCTTTGTATGGCTCTTTTGTAAAGATTTTTAGCCACGGTATTTGGCTCTCTTCTTTTTCTATATAGAACTCTTTGTCTTCATAGATTATATTTTGCATAGTTGCCTCTCCTGTTTTCTTATTCTCATCTCTTTTGTCCGAAAGCTATTTCAAATTTTAAAGCCTCACTGTGTGCGAAGCTAAAGCATCGCTTCCGAAAGTCCTTGCGACTTTAAAGCCT
>Ga0265294_10000598_pt1 | contig 48095 bp, 36 predicted proteins | sample MunlanPumphouse3_FD_192504 | JGI IMG/M metagenome (GOLD analysis project Ga0265294, IMG submission 192504) | Groundwater microbial communities from a municipal landfill in Southern Ontario, Canada - Pumphouse #3 | ecosystem: Environmental > Aquatic > Deep subsurface > Groundwater | place...
ATATCCCGCGAATCGATGCATTAATCACCAAAAACCGCTCAATATTCATCTCCAGAGTGATTGGATGACGGCGACGGAACCCTGGCTCCCCGTCTTCGGCTACGGAGGGCACATCAAAGCGACGAGACAGGAACTGGTCATCGCACAGGGGAGCACCACCCGGCGCTACCCTCTTGCGGCAGTGAAGCACCTCCTGGTCGTCGGTGGCCATACCCTGCACACCTCGGCGGTGACAAACCTTCTCAAAACCGGCGCTGTCATCACCTTCTTCGATATCGACGGCACGCCCGTCGGGTGCCTCACACCCTACGGTTATCAACCGGACGAGGCGGTGCGCCTCGCCCAGGAACGGGCAGCCCCTCACCGGTTCGCACAGCCGCTCGCAACGGCCGGCCTCCAGTCAAGGCTTCTTCTCCTCGAGGAACTCTACGGCCACGCCGGACAGGATGTCTTCTACGCCGGAGAACTCGACTTCCTTCACCAGGCCAGGGAGGAACTGGGGGTCTCGGTCACCATGGAGGAACTGCGGAGACTCTCCCGCCTGACCGTCGATATGTATTATGAGATCCTCTCCCGCACACTCCCGCCGGAACTCGGGTTTCGGCGCAGGACGATTCGCCCTTACCTCGACCCTGTCAACGCCATGTTCTCACTCGGGTATGCGATGCTCTACGGCAATTGCTGCGTCTCCCTGGTCGGTGCCCACCTCAACCCCGACCTCGGCATGCTCCACGAAGGGGCCGGGAGCCTCGTCTACGACCTTATTGAATCGCAGAAAGCGACGATGGTGGACCGCACCGTCCTCCGGTTTGCCAGGGACGAGGTCTCGGAGGGGGATTATGAATGCGGTGAAAAAAGATGCTACCTTGACGGGAACTTTTCGGCCCGGCTGGTCGCGGCGCTCCGCGACTCCATCGACCAGTCGCGCATTGATGCGCAGGTGCATATCCTGCGGGACGCCCTCCTCACAAACGCCGAATTTCACGTGCTGTACTGGTGAGCGCCCGCTGGATGGTGAACTCCGGGTAGCCGGCAAAGGGGATCTCCTTCTGGGAGAGGTCCCGGATGACGACCCGGGGGCATCCGTAGAGCATGGAGACAAACTTATCAAGGATGACGGGTTCGCCGGTTGCGGTGATGAGCACCCTTCCGTCGGGAAGGTTCATCGCCTCACCGCCGACACCGAGGTTCGTGGCGATCCTTTTGATGCAGGCACGAAACCCGACACCCTGGACCCTTCCCGAGATCCTGATCTCGATCGTCTTCACAGCCAGTGCTCCTGCACAAGCCGCATGGACATATCCAGCTCGTCATAGACCTCGTCCCGGACCGTTGAGTCGCGGATGTTGAGAGCCTCGCTCACAGCCATATCGAGAACCTCCCTCGACCGGTCTTCGTAGCGCTCCGCGTAGATCCGGCATGCCATATCGCCGAGCGCAAAGGCCCGCCGCGAGAGCGGCCGGATGATCCGGGCTTCTTCGAGGGCGCAGAGGAGCATCCGATCCGCAAGTTCATGCTGCCCTGCGTTCCTCGCGAGGAGGTAGAACTCGGTGTAGTAGGTCGCCCTCCTTGCCCGATCCGGTGCCGCCCGTATCGCCCGGTCGAGCGTGACCATGTCCTTTGTGGTGTAATCGCCGCTCCGGATCTTGTCGCGGCAGTCGAGGATCCTGCCGTAGACCGTGTTCTTCCAGGATTGGGGCATCGCCTGTTCGAGCTGGACCATCAGGCCGTACCGGATTCGATCGTCGTCGATCGTGGAGACGGCATCGATAGCCCGCTGCCGGACGGCCGGCTTCCCGCTCTTCCGGTACAATGAGAAGAGCATCTGGGCCATCCGCTGCTGCGTCATAGCGGTGATGAACGGGATCTGGATGTGCTTGGCCGTGCTCTCCATGCCGTCGAGCAGTTCGTCGATCTCCCTGTCGTCGCCGTAGTTCTCGGCAAACTGTGCCACGTCAAAGAGCATCGAGAGCCGGATGTAGGGAGAGGGGATGCTCACCACAGTATGGCACATGGCCGAGAGGATCTCTTTCCTCTGTGCGGGCTCGGTGACCATGTCAAAGACCGCAGCAAGAGCATCCACATACTCGACCGGATCCTCGATCCTGCCAACCTGCCCGATAGCCCAGTCGACATCCTCCTCCTGCCGGTTTACGGTGTTGAGGCTTCTTGCAGCGTAGATCAGGTTCTTTCTGGCAAATGCATCCCGCTCCGGCCCGACGTAATCAAGCATCTCCTGCGCTTCGGCGAGATAACTCCTGGCTGTGCTATGGTCGATCCCGGCCATAAGTCCGGCAAGGTCGGAGAGCATGATCACGCGGATCGACGGCTCGGAGATAGTGCCGATGGTCTCGTGGAGCTGCCTGATAATCTCCTCGGCCCGTTCTTCGTTGCCGAGGACCGAGTAGGCGCTCACGATCCGGTACATCCCGGAGTAGCGTGCATAGACATCGCCGGTATGCTCGAAGAGACGGTACATCAACTCGAGTACCGGCGGTGCCGCCGGCGCTCCCTCGATGCCCTCGAGCAGGTAAGCCATCACCTCATAGGGGTCGGCCGAGTCGAACTCCTTTGTGTAACTGGTGAAGAAGTTGAGGATCCGCTGGATCATGGCGGTTCGTTCGTACTCACCCCCAATCTCCAGGGTGAAGAGACTCATCGGGACAGCAAAGATCGGGCTTGCGTGAACCTGCGAGTACTCGAGCATGATGTCGACATAACTTGCTATCTTGATCGAGACCTCCTCGCGCGGGGTGCTGTTCTGGAGGAGGGTGAGCGCAATCTCGAACGGCTCCATCATGCCATCGAAGATCCTGACCTTTCCCCGGGTGAGCTGGTCCGCCGCCTGCAGGCTCCCGACCCGGACGTAACCCTCGATGAGAGGATCGACCAGCTGCCGCTGCAGGGATGGATCGGTGATCTGGGAGAGGATCTGGGTCGCTTCATCCAGCGCCTGAAGCGAGAGCTGCTCGATCCCGTACATGATCAGGCCGTGGATAACCTTTCCCATCGCGAAGAGACAGTAATCCCGCTCCAGCAGGGATGTGGAAAGAACCCGCATCCCATGAAGGAGGTCAAGATCCCCGTCTTCGACGGCGAGTACGGCTGCCTGGTCCACAATGCCGCCCATCGACTCGGCCCGTGCCTGCTGATCCATGATCTCGCAGGTCAGCGCGGTTGCATGCCGGAGGAGATCCCGATCCTTCCGGACGACGCCTATCCGCGCCATCTCGACGGCGATGGTTGAAATGGCCTGCTCGCGCAGAGCCTGCTCTCCGATCTGGTTCACCAGGTCCACGAGGGCCGACGGGTCGTTCTGGCGGACGAACCCACGCTCAATCAGGATAGTGTTGCACTCAAGGAGCAGGATATCCTGTGTGCGGTGCGATCTAACAATCTCCTTTATGGCTGGTATGTGCCTGACGACCTCGTCAAAGTCGTACTCCTTACAGAAGTCGGTCACCGCCTGGTGTACCAGCGAGTCGGCGATATCGATATCCAGTGCGGTGAGGATATTCCCACGGACGAGACCGATCTCGTCGCGACGGATCCCCTCCTTGATCAGGCGGACACTGGTATCGAAAAATTGGGCATTGATCCTCTGGGTGCTATTGCTGACCTTCTTCATGACCTCAATTGCGTGATAGAAATCGCCCATCCGGGAGAGTGCGTCAGTGATCTGCCGGTAGAGGTGTGCTGCCTTCGCGGCGTCGCAGGACTCATCTATCAACGGCGTGATGTCGAGGAGGATCGTCGGGTTCCCGGTCTTCTCGACGACCGCAATCCCGGAGAGGACGATCTCCTCGATCGGGAGTTGTGTCTCCACAAGGCCCCGGGCATTGAACTCAAACGCCTTCTCGAGGAACCAGCGTTCTCCGCTCCGCTCTGCCTTCTTCAGGAGTTCGAGGACGAGGGTCTGGCCTGCCCACGGCTTCTCGTCGTCGAGCCTGAGCAGTTTGGTGTAGACCTGTTTCTTGTCACGCTGGCGGTCGAGGAGTTGTTCGGTCAGGATTGCGAGGACTTCGATGAGCCGCTCTTCCGGGATGCCCGAGAGTGAGTCTATGATCTCTTCTATGTTGGAGATCTCCTTCTTCAACGACGACTTCCAGGTGGCATCTACGATCTCGGCGATCGAGTTGGTGCGCCGGATCTTCTGGTTGATCTCCGTGGCACTCAATAACCCGCTGATCACGAGATCGATATTGCCGGATTCGATGCCGGAACCGGCGATCGCCCTGGCCACGTCGGCATGGAGTTGTGATTGTCTTGATATGTCGCCGATCTCGGAGAGGATCTGGAGGGCATTTTGCATAATATCAATATTTCGGTGTTTCTGTCCATACTGGATGAAGAGCGGGACTATTTCGGAGAGGATCGCCGAGCGGTATTTGCGGATGCTGATCTTGTCGAAGGCTTCCCCGCCTTTCTCAATATAGTGGATGTCCCCGGTATCCACCCCGATCTCGACAAGATCGCGGGAGATGCCGGCGAGAAGATCGGACTGGTGGCTCTTGCGGTCGAGTTTGTCGACCAGGGTAAATATTGCGCGGAACCATCGTTCGTCCTTGTTCTGGCTGTAGAGTTCCGCGGCACGTCGGGCAAGGGTAAATACTTCTTCTTTTGTCGGAAGGGCAAGCTGGCTTAAGAGTTCCGGCTGGCTCTGTTCGAATGCCGTCTGTATCAGGGCGGCGTTCATCTGCTCATAGAGCGATTTTTTCTCTTTTCTCGTCTGAGTCTCAGATATGTCCAATACGACCTTTTCAACCTCACGCAGATCGCCCGAAGAGATCGCGGAGGTGATCTTCTGTTTTATCTGTGGCTTTCCATCCATTTTGATCAGCGCTCTCCAGTGGGTCCTGCATCATGCATATCCATTATCAGATATATAGATTGCCCCCCACTCACAAGAATCTATTTCAATGGAAATCAGTGGGATCCTCTAAAATATCAGGGATATGGTGGATGTCAAGGGTCTCTTGCAACCCTGAGAACGGATGGGTTATGGGGTTGATTCCATCCGTAAGAGGTCAGGGGCAGGCGAGGTGGTTACGCCTGCCCGACCACCCGCACCTACGGTGCTCCCGCTCCTGCCGTTCCGGCAGTTGCTTCTTCCATCCCATCGCGAGTCGCACCTACGGTGCTCCCGCTCCTGCCGTTCCGGCAGTTGCTTCTTCCATCCCATCGCGAGTCGCACCTACGGTGCTCCCGCTCCTGCCGTTCCGGCAGTTGCTTCTTCCATCCCATCGCGAGTCGCACCTACGGTGCTCCCGCTCCTGCCGTTCCGGCAGTCGCGATCAGCATGATCTCCCGGTACATGGCATCCGCAATCTCCGGGTCCTTTGACTCGATCATGATCCTGATCATCGGTTCCGTGCCCGACGCCCGCACAAGAGCCCAGACATTGTCCCTGACAATCTTGATACCGTCGATCTTCTCGATGATCTCTCCCGAGAACGCCTCTTCGACGGTGCGGACCAGCGAGGCCGGGTCCCGGACGTGGTGCTTCTCCTTGACCAGATGATATGCGGGGAGTCCGTCGAGGATCTCCGAGAGTTCCCTGCCGTTATGATTCGCGAGAACCGCCACCATCATGGCGGCGGTCATGCCTCCATCCCGGCAGAACTGGTGATCGGCGTAGATCAGGCCACCGTTTCCTTCGCCCCCGAAGGAGACCTTCTTCCCCTCGCCCATCAACTCGATCATCCTTCTCGCGACATAGATGCTTCCTACGGGGGTATAGTCGACGGTACACCCGTGCCGCTCTGCGATATCTCGTATCAGCCGGGAGGTGGCAACCGGGGTGACAATGAGCCCACCGCTGTTCCTGCTGCAGACGTAGTCTTCGACGAGACCGAACTCGTAATTCTCTTCTATATAGCGTCCTTTGTTATCAACAAAGACCGCCCGGTCAGCATCGCCGTCATGCGCGACCCCGAACGCAGCGTCCGTGGCGATGACCATCTCCGAGAGGGGCTGCAGCCCTTCGGGGGTCGGCTCGGGCATCCGGCCCGGAAAGGTGCCGTCGAGCCGGGCGTTGATGGTATGGACCCGGCAACCCATCCTCGAGAGGATGGTCGGGGTGGTGAGCGCCGCGGGGCCGGAACCGGGGTCGACGACGACGGTCATGCCCTCGCCGATACCGGGCGGGAAGTGCCCGACGACGGCCTTAATGTACTCCTCGATCCGATCTGGTGCGGCTGTCTCAGCGCCGACCCCGTCCCAGGATGCCGCGTCGAACTCCCCGGCGAAGAACCTGTCTTCTAACCGGATGGTCTCGTCGTCGGACATCTCGGTGCCGTCGGCCTCGATGATCTTCACGCCGTTGTACTCAGGAGGGTTGTGGGACGCGGTGATCATCGCGCCGCCGTCGAACCGGTTGGTCTTTATGATATACTGCAGGGCCGGCGTGGGGAGGATGCCCATGTCCACCACGTCGCACCCGGTCATCAGGAGCCCGGCCTTGAGAGCGTGGGCCAGGGCTTCGCCGGAAGTCCGTGTGTCCCTGCCGACCGCGATGGTGCCCTTCCTCATCGATCCGAGGGCGGCGCCGATCTTGAGGACGAGGGCTGGCGTCATCTCCTCTCCGACCACACCCCTCACGCCGTTCGTTCCAAACATCCGTTTTCCGTTTCGCATCTTCGTCACTTCTCCGTGTCGTGTAGTTCCCGCTTCAGTCTGTCGATTGCACTGCCGGCGGCGGCGAACGCCTCTTGCCTGTGTTCTGCAAGTATAGCAAGATAGGTTATATCTTCTCCGGCGTAAAGCCGCCCTTTCCTGTGGTAGAACCGTGCCCCGATGATCCCCGGGACGGCTTTCACGTCCTCGAGGATGCTCTCCGTCACGGCATTGACGGTCTCATTGAACTCCAGGTACCCTGTTCGTTCGGTGCCGGTCCATTCCCGGACAAGTCCGTTGAACGTGAGGACCGCCCCGGCACGCGAGACGCCGCACTCGCGCTTCAACTCCCGAACCAACCCCTCGACGGTGTAGTAGTCCTCGAACTCCGGAAGCGCGGCGATCACCGCGTCGATGGTGGGGTTCCGGAGGACGACGTTCTCGCTTTCGAGGTCGCCTATCACGACCCGCGGAAACGGCCGGGACTTGAACCCCTCGAGTATGGCGTACTCGATCCCGGCGTTGCAGAGGATCTCCAGGGTGGAGTCGAGGTCGTTCTCGCGCCTGACAAGGACCGACTTCTCTTCGTCGACGCCGCCGGATATAGCAGCATGCGATTCATAGTACAGTGTTGTGTCTTTTCCGGGTTCGAGCAAAAAGCCGTGGTGTCCCAGGTGCTTGACCGCTCCGACGGTCCCGTGTGCGGAGAGCGCCCCGATCAGGCTCTTAATGAATGTGGTCTTCCCGGCGTTCGAACGGCCGACAATCTGAATGATCTTCATCTCTCCTCATCCTCCTTCTCCTTCTCTTCTATCGGGCTCCCCTCTCCTCCTTCCTGACCGGGCCTGGACTTTAAGACGACCGACGCCGCTTCGGCTACGCCCCGCATCACCTCGGTGATCCGGTCCTCGACATCGATCTCATCGTCGAGATTCAGGCTCGTTCCTTCCACCTCGAGCAGGAACCGGGCGACCTCGCTCGCCTCAAAGAGGATCTCGTCGAGTTCTTCTGCGGTAAAAAAACCACACATGGCTCCGTAGAAGAACGTGGCTCCCGCTTTCTTCACCTTCTTCTTGAACGAGCTCCGCGCCTGATTGACCGCCTGCGGAGTGTAGGAGTCAACCATGAACGGGCAGAGTTCAGGGAGGTTCTCGCCGATGAACGTCATCTCAGAGCCGCTGGTGGTCTTGAAGTCTGCGCAGAGGCGGGCGATCGCCCATTCGCGGGCGGTGATGTGGGTGTGTTTGCGCAGGAACTGGTTGACCCGCAGGTAGGTGGCCCCATCTACTTTCTTGAATTTCTGGTACTTGTTTGGGTCTTTCAGGTTAGCAGGATCATCCATTTTGCATACCCTCTTGTCCGTTTTGGTATTTCAATGATATTGGTCGGGCAGCCCGATGATAATCTGGCCGTTCTGGTAATAGAGCAGAATGGGAGCGTGCTCCGAAATCTCCGGGTGGCTGCGTGCCCTGCAGGTCTCGTGGTTGCCCTTCCCCGGTTATGTATAGCATCATATGGTTTATATCTGCCCTTTTGATCGCGAAGCCGGGATGGCGATCAGGCTCTTCCGGCTGGGCCCCCCGAGCCAACCCGGGGCATTTGTGCAGATCCCCGGTCCGAGATATCGTATCGGGGAGCGTAAGCCGGGTTGAGGGCGTCCGGTTCTCCTCGATGGGTCCCTGAGTCGGAGGCTGGCGTTTGAGCGCCGTCGGGAGGGAAAAACGCTTATGGCTGCGGACGTGGCCTTGTTGTTCGGCTGTCGGACCCGGGCTGCTTAACCGGGGTCCTGCGACTCTGTCCTTGCGCGAGGTCGTTTGAGTGGCATGATGCTGATTGTCAGCAACCTTGTGGGCTTCTCCCTCGCATGGGCGGCGTGCAGGGTTCCCCGCCGGGCGGGTGTGAGCCGGATCGCTGTCCCCTCTCTGCAGGGCGGTCGTTTGTCTTTTTTCGACCCTCGTATCGGCCCTGTACCGCCGGATCGCCCCCATCTTGATAGTTGGGGGCGGCTGTGCGTGCGATCGTGCGTCTCCGCCCTTCTGTGAGGGTCGTTTATATGTGGGCGGTGTCTGTCGGCTTCGTGGCGGCGGCGGTGCCTTCAGGGCCGTTCACTTTCGCGTCGCGCGGTAGGGGATTCATATGCTCTGGGAGGAACGTATTCAACAGGGTCTGCTCCCCGACCACCCGGGACTGGCAGCCCCAGTATACCTCCTAACACCAGTACCTCCTGCATCACCGGAATACTTTTTTTTGGGCTCGGGACGAGATCCGCCCCCTGGCTCCTGGGTGTTTCCCCGAGAAATATTGTCTTTTGGGAGCCGGGTCGGGGTTTTTTTCGCCGGGATCTCCGGGTTGCCCGACATTGCTGCACGAACTGCCGGCATGGCTCGGATGGCGGCCATTCTTCTGAGATCCTCATCCTATCGGCCGCACCCCTGCTTTGATCGTTCTTCTTTCGGGTTTTTGGGCCGGGCCTTCGTGCAGCAGGCAGATGGGTGCGGGCCTGTGCGATCACGGCCTGCGACCCGGCGCGGGGTCCGGCAGGGGATCTGGGGCATCCAATTTATTGCGGGGAATAGGCATTTACCGCAATCTTGATATTCTTTGGTATTTAATCCTTAATACGATGGAAAGCGCGTCATTTTTGGAGTGGCTGGATCGCTTCAGCGGCTACCTCCGGATGCGGAATTACTCGCCCCGGACTATCAAAAAATATGATCAGACCGTTCAGCGTTTCGCCCGGTACGCCTGGCTCCGGCAGCACCGTGGCCCGGACGGGGTTTCATTCGATGATGCTGCAGTCAAGAACGCCCCTCTGGACGCGGATGTCAACGTCTCTGCTGCTCTCGTCACCGATTACTTCTCCTCCCTCTCGGAGAGGCGGGACTATAAGCCAAAGACTCTCCACCGGATGATATCGACACTCTCCTCGTTCTACCGCTATCTCTACGCACAGGGCGCCGTGGTCGCGAACCCTATGCTCGGGGTGGAACGGCCCCGGATCAAGAATCAAGAGTTGAAATACCTCAAACACAGTCAGGTGATCCGCCTGATCAATACCCTCGAAAGTGAGCGGGACCGGTTGATCGTTCGCCTCATATACGCAACAGGCGTCCGTGTTTCCGAACTTTGCGCGATAAACGTTGAGGATATCGACTTCGAGGAGCAGACGATCCGGGTGAAGGGGAAAGGCGATAAGATCCGGACCGTTTTCGTCGATGAAGGGACGCTCGATGAGATCAACGGGTTTATCGGGAATACGATCGAAGGGCCGCTCTTTCTGGGCCAGCAGGGCAATCATATCTCCCCCCGAACCGTCCAGCATCTCTTCAAACAATGCGCCCCTGCGGGGATTACGCCGCATAAAATCCGGCATTCTTACGCGAGCGAACTCTATCGGCGATCGAAGAACCTCCGCGTCGTGCAGGAGAATCTGGGGCACTCCTCCATCAAGACGACCGAGATTTACCTGCATACGGATCTTGATGAGCGCAGAAACGTCTACCGGCAGTATTTCCCGCTCTCTAACGGGAAGAGAGGGGGATAAACCCGGCCGGTCGGACGATGTCTATAAACCAGATGATGCTATACGCATGTGTTCCGGTGGGGGGCCCTCGGACACACCCTCCCGAACAGTACCGGACCCTGTTTCCAAACCGGCAATAAGCATTCCGGGCTCCGGGTGTCGTTCTCTGATCTGGGGCGCTTCGCTGTAGTGGCTGCTGTGGCATGAGTGACTGCATTCCGGGTATGCCTTGTTCCTGTCTGCTCCGATCCTCCTCCAGCAACGCTCAAGTCACTTGAATGCCTACGGTATGCTGCATGCGTTACATCGTCACAGGCGGGGCAGGGTTCATCGGGTCCAACCTTGCGGAGCGACTGGCACGCGACAATCACGACGTCGTGATCATCGACGACCTATCGAGCGGGCGGCACGAGAATGTTGAGTATCTCATGACGTTTCCCCGGGTGACGTTCATCGAGGGGAGCGTCACCGATGTTGCCCTGCTCACCGATGCCTGTGCCGGGGCGGACGGCATCTTCCACCAGGCGGCCGTTGCCTCGGTCCCCCGCTCTATAAAAGACCCCCTCGAAACGAACGCCGTGAACGTGGCCGGAACCGTGAACGTCCTCTGGGCCGCGAAGGCATGCGGCGTTCCGGCGGTCGTGGCGGCCTCCACCTCGGCGATCTACGGTGAGGACCCGACATTCCCCAAACTCGAGACGATGGCGCCGAGACCGCTCTCCCCCTACGCGGTCTCAAAACTCGCGGGCGAATACTATGGAAAGGTCTTTTCAGATCTCTACGGCATTCGGACAACATTCTTGCGCTATTTCAACGTCTTCGGCCCCCGGCAGGACCCGAACTCCGAGTATGCAGCGGTGATCCCGAAGTTCATCACCCGGCTGCTTGCCGGGAAGCCGCCGATCATCTACGGCGACGGAGAGCAGACCCGGGACTTCATCTTCGTCGCAGATGTCGTCCGGGCGAACATCCTGGCGATGGAGAGCGACGCTTCCGGCATCTTCAACATCGCCGGGGGCCGCCGGATCAGTCTCAATGAACTCGCCGGAAACCTCTCGAGGATCACCGGTATACACCACCGGCCGCTCCATGAACCCCCGAGACCGGGTGATGTGCGTGACTCGCTTGCGGAGATCTCCCGGGCAGGGGAGGCGTTTGGTTTTTCCTCAACTTACACGCTCGATGAGGGGCTTTTGGAGACAGTGGCATGGTTCCGGGACAGCGGTCAGTAACTACCTCCTGGCTCTGGACCGGCCCAGGACTGCCTGCCGGCTGATCCTGCCCTCCCTGCTCGCCGGGCATGGTAGATGCAGGAACATATATATCGTCACTCTGCAGTAAGGGTGCGAGGTGCAGACGTATGCCCCGATTGGTTACACCGGAGATATCCCGTAAGGGTGAAGACAGAGATGCGACACGGGCGTACAGCGACGTCGTCATTTTGGACCCGCACGAACCGGCGGCCCTGAACAACAGGGGTGTGGCCCTCGAGCGGCAGGGGCGCTACGAAGAGGCGCTCGCTGCATTCAGTGCAGCGATCCTCTGCGACAATGACGACATCTACGCCTGGAACAACCGGGCAGTGATCCTCGCCCGGCTCGACCGCCCCCAGGAGGCGGTGCTTGCCTGCAGACAGGCGCTCGCGATCGACCGGTCGTGCATCTTCGCCTGGGTTACCTACGGCATGGTGCTCGGCCGGCTCGGGAAGTATCAGGAGGCCGAACACGTTCTTGCAGTTGCAGAAGACCTCGACCCGCAGGCGCGGGCTCTCTACCCCGGGAATTCGACGATGACCCGGGCCTGAGCAGAGTCATACCTTTTTTGGCTCTGTTGAGATCCTATTTTGGTCATTCCTACTCCGATGAGGGGGTGCTTGACCGGTTTGTCCCTGGGATCGGCCTTTCCCTCGGCATACTCCTGTAGTGGACTGTGGAGCCTACCCGGGAGAAAGCCGTGCCCGGGATTGCGGCCCTGGAACAAACAGGGGGATTTCAACAAAGCCTATTTCGGACTTCGAGAGCAGGCCAAGAGGTCTCCATTCATCCTTGCGTCTACTGATACACCGCCGGGTGCGATACGAGCGGGTGTTTGAGAGCGCCCGGGAGCGGTCTTTCAGCCCGTCGGGCCGGCCGTACCCCTCGGAGACCTTACGTTTTTATCCCCCTTATCGCAATAGAGTATACAAATCCGAGTGCCCCTCTTTTGGGCACGGAGTCGATCCCATGAAGACGCTCATACTTGCAGGCGGGAGCGGCACCCGTCTCTTCCCGCTCTCACGGGAACACTACCCAAAACAGTTCATCCCGCTGGTCGACGACGAGTCTCTCTTCCAGAAGACCGTGAAGAGGTCGCTCCTCTTCTCCCCCCCGCAGGAGATCGCCATCGTCACGAACACCGACCACAAGTTCCTGGTCCGGGACCAACTCGCCGCTATCGGGTGCGACTGTCGTGTCCTCGTGGAGCCGGTTGGCAGGAACACCCTGCCGGCGATCTATTATGGTGTCCGTGAGGTCACCCGGGAAGACGGCTCCGACACGGTCGCGGTGCTGCCCTCGGACCACCTGATCGCCGCGACCGGGCCATTCCAGGAAGCCTTCCGGCGGGCGGAAGGGCTTGCAAAGGACTACCTGGTGGTCTTCGGTGTGCGGCCGACCTCTCCCCACACCGGCTACGGCTACATCCGTCCGGGCGAACCTCTCCCCGGGGGTTCGCTCGTGGACGCTTTCGTGGAGAAGCCTGACCTTGCGACCGCCGAGAAGTATGTTGCTGACGGCTACCTCTGGAACTCAGGGATGTTCTGTTTTGATGCTGGTCTCTTTCTTTCCGAGTGCGAGACATGCGCACCCGAGGTGGTCCGGGCGTTTGAGCACCCTGTCGAGGAGGCGTACGGGGCGGTCCCTGCTCTCTCGATCGACTACGGGATCATGGAGAAGACCCGGCGGGCGGCGGTCGTGCCGCTTGAATCCGACTGGAGCGACCTCGGGAACTTCGACACTCTTTACGCCACGCTGCCGAAGAACGGGGACGCAAATGCAGTCAGGGGCGAGTATATCGGGATCGACTCCTCCGATAACCTGATCATCGCCGATCGATTGATCGCCACCGTAGGGGTCCACGACCTTGCCATCATCGAGACGAAGGACGCGATCCTGGTCGCCGCTCGTGCCGAGACCCAGCGGGTGGGCGAGATCGCAAAGGCTCTCCGCGAGAAGGGGGACTCCCGTGCGCTCTTCCACACACAGGTTCACCGGCCCTGGGGCTCCTACACGAACCTCGAGGAGGGGCAGTCATATAAGATCAAGCGTGTCACCGTCCCCCCGAAACGGCGGCTCTCACTGCAGATGCATCACCACCGTTCCGAGCACTGGGTGGTCGTCACCGGGTGCGCCGAGGTGACGATCGGTGACGCGACCTCCCTCCTCCGGAACGGTGAGTCCACCTTCGTCCCGGCGGGAACGGTCCACCGGCTCGCGAACCCCGGCCTCCTGCCGCTCGAACTGATCGAGGTGCAGATCGGGGAGTATACCGGCGAGGACGATATCATCCGGTTCGAGGACGACTTCGAGCGAACATGAGCCGGGCGGCGGGCCCCCTCCCTCCCCTCGTCTGTCTGCGACCAAACCGATATAATCCCACGATGCATAGAGTATAAGAGCAGATACCGCAGGTATCGGTGGTTTGGGTTTCTCGTACCCCCGTAGTGTAGTGGTCAATCATGCAGGACTTTGGATCCGGCGACGGCGGTTCGAATCCGCCCGGGGGTACTACGTTCGTCCGGCCTTCACATTGCCGTATCTTGCTTTCTTTCTTCTAACCGGGACCGATTCAACAGATATCAACCCTTCACAGCACCTTTCGGTCCGGCAGGCGATGAATGGATAAAATTTCCGTCGGTCAAGTCGGTGCGGCAGTCATTCTGTTAGAATCAACGTTATTACAATCGGTTGCATACATGTGGGTATGTGTGATGCTCAGCCCCGGACTGCGGAGGGCTGGATGCCTCCTGCGCGTTCTGCAGGGGCACCCGGGTTGATATTCGGGGTTTATCCCGGCGGAACGCTGGGGGGCGATCCCGTCATGGTATCCGGCAGACCCAATAACCCCGAGCGAATCAAAGAAGCGATCGATAAACTACAGGGTGCTATACGATCATTCGCCGTCAGATGCTATCTCCATTACACGGACTCTTCTCCCGACCCGCGATCGGAGAGGAGCCAGCCCGAGAGTTTTCTCCAGTACGGCGGCGACGGCAGGGAACTCGATCTGGTGCTTTCGTACACATCGGAGAGTGGGAACGTCGCCGGGTGGGTTGAATTTGTCAGAGGTGTAGTTCGACATTACGGCGCGAGGATCGCAATGCTCCAGGTGACCGAAGAACCCAACCTCACGCACGTGCCTGTAATCGACGGCAGTTTTCCGAATGTCCGCCAAGCGCTGGTGCAGGGAGTCATTGCGGCTAAAGAAGAAGCCCGGCGGTGTGGGTATAGTGGGTTGCAGGTTGGTTTCAGCGCCGTGCCGCTCTTCGAGACTGACACTCACGACTTCTGGACGTCGATCGGTGCACTTGGCGGAGAGCGGTTCATAAAGGCCCTGGACTATGTTGGCCTCGACATCTATCCGGACGTCTTCTTCCCGCTGGCTCCTTCGGGTCTGCCCGGCGACATCCGCCACTTCGTCGAGTTTGCTATGCGATCGTTTCGAGAGACCTCCCTGCCCGAGGCCGGCATACCCGCCACGGTGCCGATACATGTGGCGGAGAACGGGTGGCCTACCGGCCCGGAACGCTCCTACGAGCGGCAGGCCGAGGCCCTGGAGACGATCATACGCACGGTCAACGACTACCGGGGTAACTATAATGTCACCCACTACGAGTTGTTCGATCTGCGGGATGCGGACAGCTCCAGCCCTGACCTGTTCTCCCAGTTCGGCATCGTACGCGACGACTATTCGTCGAAACCTGCCTTTGATGTCTATCGCAGACTGATCAACGAGCTCGGCCGATGCTAACAAACCGTCGGGAGAAAAACAGGTGCCCGGGCTGCCGGACGGATGATCCCGGCAGGCTGAACACGTATTGCGCCCGGTGCAGGCTCCGACAGTACGAAGACCATACGGGGGAGTACTGCTACGAATGCATCGGATATCCCTGCACGCGGCTGAAATGCCTGGACAAGCGCTACACAAATACCGGACGAGTGTGCTCGACGACCTGCGCGAGATACGGAGCGGGGAGTCGCGGAGTTCGTAGAACAGGAGAAGGTCCGCTGGACATGCCCGCAATGCGGATATATCCTCAGCATGCACAGGGATCGCTGCCTGCACTGCGGTCGGACGTGGTGAGGAGGGAGCATCACCCGCACCACCGCCAGCTCATTTTGTATCTCAATAGAATTTCGCATACCTGCCCTGTGCCTCAATGATCTCTGCCGCCGAACGGAAACGGGCAATCGGGTTCATTGCAAACGGCAACGTGATCTCGGCCCATGCTGCCGCCGTCGTCTGGACGAACGCGCCGCCGTCGATACCTTTTTTGCCCTCGATACCCTCCCGCCCCCCGGTGCCATCGAGTATGATCGAGGTTGATACGAGGATACAATCGATCCATGCCCGCGAGATACTGGACTCGCGGGGAAACCCGACCGTCGAAGCGGATGTCACGCTCGCCGGCGGGGTGTCCGGGCGTGCCGCGACCCCGTCCGGTGCATCGACCGGGAAGCATGAGGCTGTAGAACTCCGGGACGGCGTAAAGGGCCGTTACGGCGGCAAAGGGGTGCAGAGACCCGTCGCCCGGGCCAACGGCGAGATCGCCGCCACCCTGCAGGGCATGGACGCCCGCGATCAAGCGGCGGTGGACGAGGCCCTCTCCCTCCTGGATGGAACACCGAACAAGCGAAACCTGGGTGCCAACGCCACGCTTGCAGTCTCTATGGCCGTCGCCCGGGCTGCCGCCGCCGCAGAGGGTCTCTGGCTCTGGGAGTACCTGGGAGACCCGCTAAAGCCGCTCCTTCCCGTCCCGATGATGAACATCCTCAACGGTGGGGTTCACGCCAACTGGCAGGGGCCGGACTTCCAGGAGTACATGATCGCCCCCTACGGCGCTCCGAGCGTCGCAGAAGCGGTCCGGTGGGGGGGCGAGACCTACCATGCGCTCAAAGATATTCTCAAAGCGCAGGGCTACACGACCGGCGTCGGCGACGAAGGCGGGTTTGCCCCTGCCGTCTCCACGAACACCGAGCCGCTCGACCTGATCGTGGAGGCGATCGAGCGTGCCGGGTATGCGCCCGGTCAGGAGATCGGGATCGCCCTCGATCCGGCATCGAGCGCGTTCTACAACGACGGCGTCTACAACCTCAAGGCCGAAGGGCTGACCCTGACCGCCGCCGAGATGGTGGACCGATACCGCGACCTGGTTACAGCATACCCGGTCATCGTCATCGAGGACGGCCTTGCCGAGGACGACTGGGACGGCTGGCGGCTGTTGACCAGAGCGATCGGCGATCGGGTGGAACTCGTCGGCGACGATCTCTTCGTCACGAATGTCGATCGGATCGAGCTGGGTATCCGAAAAGGAGCCGCCAACGCCGTCCTGATCAAACCCAACCAGATCGGGACGGTGACCGAGACGATCGCCGCGGTCCGCCTGGCACAGCAGCAGAACTGGGGCGCGATGGTCTCTCACCGGAGCGGCGAGACTGTCGATACGTTCATCGCCGATTTCGCCGTCGCCATGCAGACAGGCCACCTCAAGACCGGCGCTCCGGCGCGGGGCGAACGGGTGGAGAAGTATAACCAGCTCATCAGGATCGAGGAGGCGGCCGGGGATACGGCCCGGTATGCCGGGCGGGGAGGCTTTATCCGGTAGGGTCCGCGACGCCTCCCGGCGGTGAGAGGGACCGGCAAGGTAGGCCGGAATGAGGCTTCCATTTTTCCGGTCCCGCCTCGTGCGGCGCCCGTGTCGGTCTTCCCCGGGACCCGGGTCGGCCTGCAACTCTCCGGGGTTTCATACAATTACTTAAGTCCTCCTCCCAAAATCATGGGTAACCATGGAAAGCGCTGCCCTCGCAATTGAGATCCAGATGAGCCTCCTGCTCTTTCTTGCTCTCGCCGGCTATCTTGTGGCATCCCGGATCAACCAGTCGGCGACGATCGGGGCCATTCTCGTAGGGGTTCTCGTCGGACCGAGCGTGCTCGGCCTGATCACCTACACGGACTTTGTCGCGACCCTGGCGCATCTCGGGGCCATCATCCTCCTCTTTGTCATCGGTTTCGAGTTCAACATCAGGGATATCCTCGATCCGCGCTATGGGGTCATCGGCCTTGTCGGCGTGGCCCTCCCGTGGCTGGGCGGCTACGCCACCGCCGTCCTCTTCGGGTTCGACTTTGCAAGCGCAGTCTTCGTCGGCACGGCGCTGACCGCGACGAGTATTGCCATAACCGCAAACGTCCTCAAAGAGATCGGCGTCCTCCAGACCGGGGCGGCAAAAGCAATCATCGGCGCTGCGGTCATCGACGATGTCCTCTCCCTTGTCGTGCTCGCCATCGCCACCGATCTTGCGGTGGGCGGGAGCGTCTTGGTGACATCGGCCGTCCTGATGCTTGCTAAAGCCGTTGGCTTCATCGTCGTTGCCGGGGCCGTCGGATATTTCGGTATCCGGAAGGTCATCGAGCGGATGGACGCGACGCCCCTGGCGCGGAAGTATCCGGAATTCGTCTTCATCTTCGCCATGATGGTGGCGTTCCTGTACGCGATGCTCGCCGACCTGGTGGGCTTATCAGGTATCATCGGTGCGTTCCTTGCCGGGGTTGCCTTCGCCGGCGTCGAACTCCGGCAGAGTAAGGGCGTCCACGAAGGCGCCGAGTACTTCCAGATCGTCTTCGCCTCGATCTTCTTCGTATCGCTCGGAATCCTCGCAGACGTCCGCGCGCTCACAGCCGACATGATCTTCTTCCTGGTGGCGCTGACTCTGGTCGCCATCGTCACCAAGGTCGTCGGGTGCGGCCTGCCCGCCCGGGCGATGGGGATCTGCCGGGAGGACTCCCTCATTATCGGGTTCGGGATGGCGCCGCGTGGCGAGGTAGCGATGATCGTCGCCCTGATCGGGCTGGAGTCGGGGCTCATCGGCCAGAATATCTTTGTGGTGATCGTTCTGATGAGCCTTTTGACCACGCTCATCACCCCGATCGTCTATCGGAAGTGGTTCTTCAAGGGGGCCTACTGCGCCGTCGAATGATGCCAGGGGAGAGCCTGCACCCTTTTCCTAACAATCTCCCCCCTCGTCGTGCGATAAAAAAGAATGGTCAACCGCGAAGCCCCGTCTTCACCATGCCTCCGGGAACGCCATGTTGGTGTAGATGTCCTCGAGGCGCGCCTTGTGGCCCCGCTCCATCGAGGCGAGGCTCTCGAACAACTCTATCTGCTCCGGGTCAACGCTCAGGCCCGCGAGCTGGGTGTACATCTGCATCGCGTCGAGTTCTTTTCTGATCGCGATAACAAGGCCGTCGAGCGGCTTTAGATCGGCCGAGAGCGGCGGGACCTCCAGGGTGTCGGCGACCTTGTAGTCACGTTTCGTGTCGAACCCGAGTTTTCCGGGCTCTTTTAGGAGAAAACCCTCAAGGGTCTTCCTGTGCTGGCTCTCTTCTCCGGCAAGCTCGTTGAAGAGGTTTTTTAAGTTCTCATCTTTGACCTTCTCCCTGACCGTGCGATAGAAGGTGTAGGATTCGATCTCCCTCTCGATGGCGTTTGATATGATAGAACGGTATTCTTTGACGTCCATGGTTTCATGCACCGGGGGAGAGTAGCATTCGGTGTTCTTAAACCTTGCTGGGCCGGACCCGGTATTGCACCGGCCGGATCCTGCACGTCTTCTTGCTCAAGGCAACGGATCGGGAGACGGCAGAGCCGGCGGGAACTTTGTTGGTTTTGAGGGTCCGAAGCCGCCGCGTGTAAAAAAGAGATTAGATGAACCGGGGCTTCTTAGAGAGGAGCCTCGGGGTGTAGAGCGGGCGGAAGGGTTTTCTGGCGGTCTCGATCTTCACTGCCTGAATGAGCTCGTCCTCGCTCATCGTCTCCTTGTACGGCTTCTTCTTCTCCGAAAGTCTCCGGATGGTGACCGTGAGCCGGCCGGTCTCGGCCTCCTGGTCGCCGATCACCGCGACGTAAGGGACCCAGTCCATCCCGGCCTCGCGGACCTTCTTGTTCACGCTCTCGTCCCGGTCGTCGAGATCCACCCGGATCCCGGCTGCCTTCAGGCGAGCACCGATCTCCTCCGCGAAGCAGACGTGCCGCTCTGCCACCGGCACAAGCCTGACCTGGGTCGGGGCGAGCCAGGTCGGGAACGAGGGAACCTCCTGTGCCGCGGTGCCCTCGAGCATCGCGCAGATCACCCGCTCGATCGAGCCCGTCGGCGAGCAATGGAGGATTGGGGGGTGGACCTCCGTCCCCTCCGGGGTGTAGTACTTGATGTCGAACCGGTCCGCGCTCTCGACGTCGATCTGGACCGTCGGGTTCTCGATCGGTCTTCCCTGTGCATCGATCGCCGCGAGGTCGACCTTTGCTATCCAGTAGTGCGTCCGGTCCGAGAGGACCTCGATCAGCATCGGGACGCCTGACTTCGCGACAAGCTGCTTCACCCAGAGTTCGTACTGGTCGAAGAAGTCGCGGGTGCACCGGAAGACCCCTACGAGCGGGGTCTCGAGATCCTCGCCGCTCTTCCAGCCCATGGCAAGCTGCTCCTCGAACGACGCGAGCGCATCGTCAACGTCCCGGCAGAGGGTGTGCATATCGGGCATCGTGAAGGCGCGGAGGCGCTTCAACCCGATCACCTCGCCCTTCTGCTCGTGCCGGAACGAGTAGGTCGAGAGCTCGTAGAGTTTCAGCGGGAGGGTGTTCGGCGAGATGTGCATATCGTGCATGGTGCAGAACATGCCGAAACACGCCGCGAACCGGAGCATCATATCGCGGTTGCCGCTTTTGAACCGGTACTGACGTTCCCCGAACTTGGCAGCGTGCTCCGAGATCGACGCATCGCTGAGGTCGTACATCACCGGGGTCTCCACCGGCATCCCGCCGTAGTCGAGCACCCGGGCAAGAACGTAGTCACCGAGGAGGTCCCGGAGGAGTTTGCCCCGGGGCATCCAGCGGAGGTTCCCGACGTCCGAGCGCGGCTCGTACTCTACAAGTTCCTTCGCGCGCATCAGGTCCACGTGGACCGGCTCGACTCCTTCCTGCCCCGGATACCCGAGTTCTTTCCTGATCAGGGAGGCGAAGGGCGTATTCCCCTTCACGTAATCGGCCACGTCTTTACGCTCCCCTTCGGGAGTGAAGACGAAGAATTCGTGCTGGATCTCCTTCTTCGGCGCGGTCGCTGCTTCTTCGCCGGGCACGATCGTCCTGGAGAGTTCCGAGAGGGGGTGGCCCTTGCAGGAGAGTGAGAAGGCCTTGTACCAGCCGAACGGCGCCCGTTTCACCACAAAGCCGCCTTCCCCGGTGAGGCCCTCCTCGATGCCCTTAAGAGCGCTCACAGCTGCATCAGGCGATGCCAGGTCAGAGGAGAGGTGGGCGTAGGGGTAGATCATGATATTAGTAGTGCCGAGCTGCCGGGCCGTGGTGACGATCTCGTCTGCCGCCTGCCTGACGGCGTCCTCGAGGTTCTCCTCGTCGACAGACTCGACCGCGCAGAAGACGGCGAGCGCCTCATCGAGGGCGTCTTTCTGGACGACGTCCTCTTCGGCGACCTTCGTCTTCTTCCGGGCCTCGTATTCGATATGATCAGAGTGGATTAGAAGAAGTCGCATTGGTATCCCCAGTTGAATCGTTCAATATCTGTTTTTCTGCTATATAGTGCATAATGTTCTTTTTAGAGAAGCGGCGGGGCGTGTGGTTTTGCCCGACTGCCGGCGGTAGAGATCACGCGCGGCGCGCATTCTCATGGTAGCGGGAGAGGGTCGCCTGCCGCTGGTCCATATACTTCGCGTCCTGCTTCATGTTGTACGGGCGCGCGGCTCGATCCGTCCGGTAGAAGACCAACTGCCCGATAGGCATCCCGGCATAGACCCGGACCGGCCGGGAGTTCACGTTGCACATCTCAAGCGTGATCGTCCCCCGGAACCCCGCGTCGATCCAGCCGCCCGTCTGGTGGAGCTCGATCCCCAGGCGTGCGATGCTGCTCTTCCCCTCGATGCTCGCCACGACGTCGTCGGGAAGTGCGATCGACTCCAGGGTCTCGGCGAGGATGAACTGCCCCGGTGCAAGAACGATCGAGTCGGCCACAGTCTCCTCGATCTCCGAGCAGACGCTCTCCCTCTCGTAGGGGTCGATCACGGTATCTCCCGGAACGTACCAGACAAAGTGGGAACCGAGCCTGATATCCAGGGAGTTGGGCTGGATCAGGCCGGGCTCAAAGGGGTCTACTTTGATATACCCGTGCCTGATGCGATCTTCTATCTGCCAGTCGACAAGAATCATTCTCTTAGATCTCTCCCGCAAACTATTCTTTGTTTTCGAGGTGCCACTCTGTCCGGCGCATCAGCCCATGAAGCGTACTCGCCTCGCGGATGGTCAGTTTCGTCCTTCCGAGCACCCGGTGGATGAGGGTCATCGTGTTCTCCCGCTTGAAGTCCGGGTGGTCGATCCGGTCGAGGAAGGCACTGATATGCCGGTAGAGCGACTCCATCTCGACGGACCCCGCAAGGGGATAGGTCCCGCGCGGCAGGTTCGCAAGTTCGTAGCAGAGGATGCCGACCGCGTGGGAGAGGTTCAGGATGGGATAGGCCTCCGAGGTTGGGATGGTGCAAATGAGGTTCGCCCGCTTAAGTTCGGTGTTGGCAAGCCCCCAGTTCTCCCGCCCGAAGAGGACCGCGACCGTTCCGTCGACATCGGCGACGATCTCCCGGACCTCCGCCGGCGCGTAGTAGGGCATCCGCATCGGGGTGCAGACCGACTTGCTCACCTCGCCGGTCGTCGCGACGATAAAGTCGAACTCCCGGTAAACCTCCTCGATCGTCATCCGGCGGGCGCCCTCAAGGACGTCCCGGGCATGGGAGGCGCGCATGCTCGCGTCATCGCCGAGCGCGCAGGGGTTGACCAGCACCAGCCGGGTGAACCCGAAGTTCTTCATCACCCGGGCAGTAAACCCGACGTTCCCCTCGTAAAGGGGTTCGATCAGGACGATTGATACCTCGGGCATACCCTACTGTACCGCCCGGACCGTCGCCCGGAGCACATCGATCCCTTCCTCGTAGACCGCATTGCCCACGACGATCGTGTCGGCGATGCGCCCCATCTCCGCCGCCTGCTCCGTCGAGCGGATCCCGCCGCCGTAGTAGAGGGTGGCGTGCTCGACCGCGTCAGACGCCGCCTGCACGATCGCGGGATCCCCGTAGGTCCCGCTGTACTCGATATAGACGATCGGGAACCGGAAATAACGGTCCGCCACTTCCACAAACGCAGCCACATCCTCGCCTGAAAGAGCGCAGTTCGCCCCTGTCACCCGCCCGACTGCGGAGTTCGGGTTGAGGACGATGTAGGCTTCGGGCACTACCATCTCCCAGTCGACACTGCTCGCGTGCCGGAGCCACGCGTAGTGCTTCCCGACGATCCAGCGGACGTCGTTGGTGTTCATCACGCTCGGTACGAAGAGGTGGTCGACTGCTCCGTCAAATATGGCGCAGTCGGGGCTTGCCGGCTCCACGACCAGCGGCAGCCCGTAGGCGGAGACCAGATCCAGGAGTTCACGGAGGTTCTCCTGTGTCACGTTCAGTGTGCCCGAGAGCATCAGGGCATCGGTCCCGCTCGTCACGATCTCTTCGACGAGTTCCGGTGGGAGGTGTTTGTCGGGGTCCAGTTTCGTCACGTGTGCCCAGGTCTTCCAGTTCGCGTGCATGGTGTCACTTCAGATAGCCGATATAGTCGTGGAGTCTGGCCTTTGGGATGCCGGTGATCGAGGAGACCTTCTCTGGATCCGCTTCGCGAAGCGTCGCCGCGTCGTATATGCCTGCAAGGTAGAGCCTCTCAACGGTCGCCTCCCCGAGGCCGGGGATCTCCAGAAGTTCTTTTCGCCCGCGTTCGAGCGCTGCTTTGGTGACCTTCGCAGGGGTGGGGCGGCCGAGGTGCCTGCAGACCATATCCACATGTTTATGTACGGTCTCCGGATTAATGCCGGTTTTGCTTGAGAGGTAGGGGATAGGAAGATAGCAGAAGTCGTCGGGGGTTGCTACGCCGCCGGTCTGGTACTTCTTCAGGCTGACCGCGGGGACCCCGGCCTCACGGAGGGCGCGCTCGTTGCAGAGCCCACGGGCTGCCGCAAGAAGTTCCGTTGCCACCGCATCGCCGATGCCGGCCTTCTTCAGGGCCGCAGGCTCCGCCTGCGAGAGCGCGCGGATATCCCCGATCCCCTGTTCGAGGAAACTTTTGATGATCTTCGCATGACTCCGGCCCTTCCTCGGGGGGACAACCTTCCTGACGAATTTCCGGAGTTCTGAGCGGCGCCGGAGGACCTCGAGGGCGGCTTCTGCCTCCTTTATCACTTGCTCGGCCTCGTTTGTCCTGACGCCGGTGGCGTTGACGAAGTCTCCGGGCTGCATGCCGGCGATCTCGGAGACGGTGTAGATGTGGTGCGCGTGCAGCCGCTGCATCAGGTCGTCGGTCATCGAGGGCATCATCCGGAGCGCCTCGACGTTCGAGGCGATGTGGCTGCAGAGCGGGCAGCCTATATCCCACGGCCGAGAGCCCTTCCGGATAAGGCGAACATGGGCGAGGTTGTGCTTCTCGCAGGTCTCCTCGATCCGGATCGCCTTGCCCCAGGTGCTGCCGGGCAGGCTGATGTTGAACCGGCATTCGGGGTAGCCGGTGCACCCGATGAACTGGGAGACGCCGAGGTGCCGGATCCGGAGGTCGTGGCCGCAGACGGGGCAGGGGCCGACGGTATGCTCCTCTGCGGTCTGCTCCATGATCTCCTCGCCGATCTCCTTCTCGTGGGCTTCAAGCTTGTCAAAGACCTTATGGAGCATCTCACGAGACTCCGTGACGACGTCGTCTCGGGAACGCTCGCGCTGCTTGATGAGTTGCATATGCTCTTCAAGCGTCCGGGTCATCTCGGGTTCCGTGATCGTCTCCGCGTGGTTATCGAGCGCGTCTATGACGGCTCTTCCGACGAGCGTCGGGCGGAGCGGGTTCCCTTCCACGTAGCGGCGGGAGATGAGTTTCCCGATCACCTCGTGCCGGGTGCTCTTCGTGCCGAGACCGAGTTCTTCCATCACCTGGATGAGCCGGCTCTGGGAGAAGCGCGCCGGCGGCTGCGTCTGCTTCTCTTCGAGGTTCACGTCCTTGATCGGCAGCAGTTCGCCCGGGACGAAGGCCGGGAGGATGTTCTCCTTCGCCTCCGAGTAGGGGTAGATCCGGCGCCATCCTACCGAGAGGAGCCTGCCGCCCGTCGCGGTGTAAGGCTCGCCCGACGCGTCGAAGAGACACTTCGTCGTCGTCCAGGTCGCGTCGGGAGAGAGGGTCGCGAGGAACCGCCGGACAACGAGTTCGTAGACCTTCCACCGGTCCTGGCCGAGGGCCTCGCGGGTCGCTGCTCCCGTCGGGTGGATCGGCGGGTGATCGGTGCTCTCTTTCTTGCCCCGTGTCGGGACCGGACGCCGGTGCTGCCGCACCCAGGCGACGTCCTTATCAAACACCCCTCCCTTGAGCGTATCGAGGATTCCGTTCAGGTTCAGGGACTTCGGGTAGACCGTGTTGTCGGTCCTCGGGTAGGAGATGTACCCGTTCATGTAGAGGTCTTCGGCGATCCGCATCGCGTTCGCTGCCGAGAGGCCCAGGCGGGCCGCCGCGACGATGAAGGTCGTGGTATCGAACGGCGTCGGCGCCCGGTCGGTCTTCTGCCCCTCTTTGACGTCCGTGACGACGAGCGGCTCCTTTGTCCCCTTCTTTGCGGCGAGGGCCGCCTCGTGGTCGGTGAACCGCCCGGCGGTATGCCGCGCCTCAACCGGCATACCGTCTTTCTCGGTCGTAAGCGAGAGCATCCAGTAGGTCTGGGGAACGAAGTTCTCAATCTCGCGCTCCCGCTCGACGATCATGGCGAGCGTCGGGCTCTGGACCCGGCCGACGGAGAGGATGTTCTTGCCGCCCCGGCGAGCCGCGAGGCTGATAAACCGGGTCAGCGCCGCTCCCCACATCAGGTCGACCGTCTGGCGGGCCTCACCGGCAGCCGCGAGCGCGAAGTCGAGGTCGGTCAGGTTCTCGAAGGCCGAACGGATCTCAGCGGGGGTGATCGCCGAGAACCTGGCCCGGTTGATCCTGACGCTGGGGTTCACCGCACGGACGAGTTCGTAGGCCTCCTTCCCGATCAGTTCTCCTTCGGTATCGTAATCCGTGGCGATGGTGACGAGGTCGGCCTTCTTGGAGAGTTTCTGTATGATATTGACGATCTTCTTCTCTGTTGGCTTCTTGACGGTGCCGGCGTCGATGAGGCTTCGCGGGGTGTGGACCTCACTTCGCCAGTTCGTGTAGCCGGGCTCGAAGTCCACCTCCACCACGTGCCCTTTGAGACCTACCACTGTCCTGGTGTCAAAAGAGTAGGTGGATACGTTTCCATCTTTTGTTGCCTTCACCTTCTCGCTGCCGGCGAGGATCTGCGCTATCCGGTTTGCTGATATATTCTTCTCTGCGATGATCAGATGCACTGCGGATTACACCCCGCCTGTCTCGATAATTTCGGATACGATCTTCCCGAGTTCCCGCGGGTCCGCCCTGCCCCGGGTCTCCTTCATCACCTGCCCGACGAGGAAGTTCAGGGCTCCCTTCTTGCCGATCCGGTAATCTTCGACCGCCTGCGGGTTTGCGGCGACTATCTTCTGCACGATCGCGGTGAACTCGCCTCCTGTGGCCTTGCTGAGCCCTGCGCGCTCCACGATATCGGCGGGCCGCTCGCAGGGGCTCCCGGCTGCACAGGCATCGAGCATCTCTCGCAGTACCTGGGTGCCGGCCGCATCAGTGACGGTCTCCGATCGCAGAAGCGCGAGGAGTTCTGCGATACGGTCGGCCGGGACGGCGGCGATGCTCATGTCGCGGTAGTTGAGCTCCCCAAGGAGGGTGTCGGCCACCCAGGTGGCGGCGAGGACCGGGTCGATGTGAGCGACCTCTTCATAGAAGTCGGCAAGTTTCGGGTCGCCGGTCAGGGTCCGGGCATGGTTGAGCGATATGCCATACTGCGCCATGAACCGGTTCTTCCGGGCGACGGGCAGTTCGGGGAGATCGATCTCTGCGACCCATCCCGCAACACGGAGCGGCCGCAGGTCGGGCTCCGGGAAGTAGCGGTAGTCGTGCTCCTCCTCCTTGCTGCGGGCGGAGGTGGTGATCCCCCGCCCTTCCATGAAGTGCCGGGTCTCTCTCGTCACCTTCTGCCCGCGCCGGAGCAGGTTCTTCTGCCGGGTCACCTCGAAGGTGAGGGCCTTCTCGACGCCCTTGTAGGAGGAGATGTTCTTGACCTCGACCCGCTCGGAGCCCTCGAGCGATATGTTCGCGTCAACACGGAGAGACCCCTCCCGGTCACCGTCAAAGACCCCCAGGTACTCGAGGATCGTCCTGAGTTTGTTGAGGAACCGGCGGGCTTCCTGCGGGGACCGCATATCCGGTTCGGTGACGATCTCAAGGAGAGGTATCCCCGACCGATTATAGTCGACGAGCGAGTACTTCGCGCCGCCGGCGACGTGAACAAGTCTTCCGGGGTCCTCCTCGAGGTGAACCCGGGTGATCCGGACGAGCTTCTCGTGCCCCTCGTCGTCCTCGATCTCGACGGTCCCCTCGATCGCGAGCGGTTTGTCGTACTGGGTAACCTGGTAGGCCTTCGGGAGGTCGGGATAGAAGTAGTTCTTCCGGGCGAACTCCGACTCTTCTGGAACCTTCATATCGAGGGCTTTTGCCACCCGGAGGCCGTACTCGACCGCCTTCCTGTTCAGGCGCGGGAGCGCTCCGGGCAGGCCGAGGCAGATGGGACAGCAGTGGGTGTTGGGTTCGTCGTCCCGGTAGTCTGTCGAGCACCCGCAGAAGAGCTTCGTCGCCGTCGCGAGCTGGACGTGGATCTCAAGGCCGACGATCGTCTTCATGCCTTCACCTCCTGCTCGTAGGCATAGGCAACATCGACGACGCGCTCGTCTTCAAACTGCCTACCCATCAACTGGAGCCCCACGGGGAGGCTGTCCACCCTGCCGCATGGGACCGATATCGCCGGGATCCCGGCGAGGTTCGCCGGCACCGTGAGGATGTCGGAGAGATACATCGAGAGCGGGTCGGTCTTCTCGCCGAGGCGGAAGGCGACCGTCGGCATCGTCGGTCCGGCGATGATATCAACCTCGCGGAGGGCCCGTTCGAAGTCCTGGCTGATGTTGCGGCGGGCCACCTGAGCCTTCGCGTAGTACCTGCCGGCGTAGCCCGCCGAGAGAGCGAACGTGCCGAGCATGATCCGGCGCCGGACCTCAGGCCCGAACAACTCCTGCCGGAGGTCCTGGTAGGCCTCGTGCCAGGACTTCCTCGTGTCGACCGCCGGGCCGTAGCGGACACCGTCGAACCGGGCGAGGTTCGAGGAGGCTTCGCTCGTGCAGATGACGTAATAAGCGGCAAGGGCGTAGCGCATGCCGGGGATGCTCACCGGCACCGTGCTGGCCCCGAGCCCCTCGAGGACACCGATGGCGTTCTGGACCGTCTCCGCGACGCGGGGGTCAACACCCTCGCCGAAGTACTCTTCCGGCACCCCGACCCGGAGGCCGGCGATATCGGCCGAGGGGCGGTGATCGTACGGGCGATCGAGCATCGTCGAGTCGCGGGGGTCGTACTTCGCGATCACCGACATCAGCCTCGATACGTCCTCCACCGTCCGTGCCATCGGCCCGATCTGCTCGAGGGAGTTTGCGTAAGCGATGAGGCCGTAGCGGGAGACCCGGCCGTAGGTGGGCTTGAGACCTACGATTCCGCAGAACGCTGCCGGGCACCGGATCGAGCCGCCGGTATCGGTGCCGAGCGCCATCGGGACGAGGCCCGCGGCGATGGCGGCCGCGCTCCCGCCGGACGATCCGCCGGGAACCCTTGACGGGTCCGCCGGGTTCCTGGTGGGGCCGAAGGCGCTCGTCTCGGTGGTGGAGCCCATGCCGAACTCGTCCATATTGGTCTTGCCGACAATGGCGGCCCCCGCCTGCCTGAGGAGTCCTACGACGTGGGCGTCGTAGGGCGGGACGTAGCCCTTGAGGATCCTCGACCCGCAGGTGGTCTGTATCCCTGCCGTCGATATGTTGTCCTTGACCGCGACGGCGACGCCGGCGAGCGTGCCGTCGGAAAACGGCGCTTCTTTACAGGTGGTGATGAACGCGTTGCACCGGTCGTCAGGCGAGAAGTGCAGGGTTCCCGCCACTCACATCACCCTCGGCGCCTTGATGAACCCGTTCTCGATTGACCCCGCGTTTCCGATGGCCGCCTCCTGCGTGAGGCAGGGCCGGGGCTCGTCCTCCCGGAAGACGTTCGTGATCCCGACGACCGGGGCGCTCTCGCCCTCCACAGCGTCGAGAACCTCGAAGTAGTCGAGGATTGCGTTGAACTGGGTGGTGAACTCCGGCACCTCATCTTTTGATATGCCGATATCCGCAAGTTCTGCTATACGTTCAATATCGCTCTCAGTAATCATGTTCCGCCCTACTGATCTCCGTTAAGTACCCTTGTACCGACTTTTTATAACCGTTTGTCCGTGCGAGTCGCTGTATCATCCGCCAGATTCCGCTCCCGTACTGCATCGCTTTCTTCTCGGCCCGGGCAATCTCGGCCGGGATGTGCCGTTCTGCGACCTCCCGCAGCGGGTATTTTCGCACCCCGGCGCGCACCCTCTCCGCAGCCGGGATCGCCTGCGCAGCGCGCACCACCCTGACATCGCGGTAGGGCATTGAGAAGTACGCCGCATGCAGTGCCGCCACGGCCTGGTCCCGTGCTCCCTGGCGGCCGAGGTCCACGATGTCCCGTTCGAGTTCCGCCGCGAGGTCCGGTGAGGAGAGATAGCGGGCGTAGCCGCCGAAGAGTTCGTCCGCCCCCTGCCCGGCGAGGATCCGGGTATGGCCGTGCTCTCCCGCCCATGCGGCGGCGAAGAAGAGGGTCGTTGCGATCGAGACCTCGAGGGGGTTTGTCGGATCGGGGATCACCCGGACCACCCGGCGAAGGGCCTCCGCAACCTCGTCCCCGGTCGGTGAGACGATCTCAAGGTCAAGCCCCATCATCCGGGCGGCCTTCGCCGCCCACGCGATGTCGTGCGACCCTTCGATCCCTACCGTCACACAGGGGAGGCGGGCGAGGGCGGCGATGAGGGCCGAGTCGACGCCGCCGGAAAACGCTACCACCCCCTCGTCGCGTCGGAGATCGACCGCGGTGACGATCGCCTCCTCAAGCGTGCAGGGCGGCGGGTCGGGGGCTACCCGGGCGACCTCGCGCCCGCCGCAGCATACGGTTCCCGGCGGGACCGGGCCGGGCATGATGCCGAGGGCGTCGCGGGCGATGCAGTCGTCCCAGTCGAGCAGGAACTCGCCGCCGCACCCATTGAGCGCGTTGGGTCCCGCTTCGAGCATCTGCTCTACATCGGCGGGGGTGAGGCGCACTCCGTCACGTTCTATCCAGCCCTTCAGGTTCATATCAGGCATCTTCCACAATCCGGCAGGTTATTGCCATGAGGGGCCAGGTACCGTGGCCGCCCCAAAAAACTGATCGAGTTCAGTGTTTGCATTTCTGATGTATAAATATGCGTACACCATCCTACGTGAAATTCGTGGCATTCCGGTAATTTCGGCCGGGCATGCGACCCCGACTTCTCAGAGGCTCCCTCAACGGTGGTGGGACGATGACCCGAACCGGTCACGGGGTCAGGAGAGCGACCCCGGCTGTTTTCGGGGGAAGACATGTTCCTTGGGCACGTTGTGGTGCTCTGTCCGTCGCGCCCGTGATGCGTATCGACAGTCACAGATGGTAATACTTATGATTTATTTTATAATATATCGTATTACCTTTGGTGCATCCGGGAGTATTGGGAATGAATGGCAGGGATAGGGGAAGGCAGGATTTGCCATGCTGGTGATCACCTCTGCGGTGAACGCCGTCCTGCTGGTCACGGTCGGGATCGTCCTTGCGAACATCCTTGCCGAGACCGGGATCTTTGCCCGGCTTTCGTCGTTCACCGGGCCGTTCTGCAGGGTTTCCGGCCTCTCCGATGCGTGTGTCCTTTCTGTCGTCGCGATGGGGGTCAACGCCACGGCGGGAAAGTCGATGCTTGCCGAGTACTACCGCGACGGGAAGGTGACGGAGCGGGAGGTGATCCCGGTGCTCATCATGGGCTCCTTCCCGGTGGTGCTCGGGGAGTCGCTCTTCCGCGTCCAGCTCCCAGCAGCCCTGATCCTCCTCGGCCCCGTTGTCGGGGGGATCTACACCGGGCTGAATCTCTTATCGAGCGGCATGCAGGCACTTTTTGCCCTCCTCTACAGTCGCCGGTTCCTCGCCGCCCCCGGGCGCGCGCCGGCCCCGGTCCCTCCCGCACCCACGGCCGCTCTTGCGCTCACCCGGGAGGTCGTCCTTGCCGGGTGCAGGAGGGCGGTCCCGACGCTCCGGCGGGTCGTGCCCGTCACCCTGGCCGCGCTGCTCGTTTTTTCTCTCCTCACCGCGACGGGCGTTATGGATGGCGTCGCCGCCGCGTTCGACCCCCTCCTCCGGGCCATCGGTCTCCCCGGCGAGAGCGCTGCGGCGCTCGTAGCCCAGTTCGTCCATTTTTCGGCGGGCTACGCGATCGTTGCATCCCTGCTGGATGGGGGTATCCTCACGCTCGAGACGGCGCTCGTCACGCTCGTCCTCGGAAGCATGGTGGTCATCACCATGATCTACGTCAAGTACTCTGTGCCGCTCTACCTCTCGCTCTTCGGCCGGCTCGGCGTCAAAATTGCGCTGGTCACGTACGCGGCAAGCATGGCCGCGAAGGTGGTCACGGTTGCGCTGGTGATGGTTGTGTTATGAGGGGGTGCGGGGTTACCATGCCCGGGGGGTGCCGGGGGAAGCCTCCGGGCCGTTCGGAGGCTTTCCCGGAATCGGTCTCAGTACTTCATTATACGGATTTGTTGAACCCCATCTGTACTGCCGGGTGAAGAACTATATGTTACCCACTGGAACGAGCTCTCCGCTGACAATGCAAGAACAGCGTGCGTCAGACGATCAAATCAAGAAAGAAGTCCCGATACTCATCTCCTGCCCCCGTAGGGCAATCTTCATCATCTCCTCGCTCCCAGGTACGATCAGGAGGGAGCAGAACCCGTATGGAAGCTCAGGTCCGCCGGGAGAAGAAGAGCATCTTCGTTGACAGGCTGGAAGAAGCACTCCCGCTGCTCCGGGAGCGGTTCGGCGTGGCGAAGATCGGCCTCTTCGGATCGACCGCCCGCGGCGAAGACCGGCCCGAGAGCGATGTGGATGTGCTGGTCGAGTTTGCACCCGGACAGACGACGTTCCGGAACTTCATGGAACTCGCGTTCTACCTTGAGGACCTCTTTTGCCGCCGGGTGGACCTCGTCACCGAGCAGGGGCTCAGCCGACATCTCCGATCGTATATCGAGAAGGAGGTCGTCTGGTGTGAGGCGTGACGATCTCTTTCTTCGGCACATCGCGGACGAGATTGCATTTCTCCGTGAAGTCGGCAGGGAACTGACGTATGAGAGGCTGCTTGCGGATCCGGTGCGGCAACGTGCAATCGTCCGCTCCATCGAGATCATCGGGGAAGCGACGAAGAACATCTCCGAACCCCTGAAAGAACAATACCCGGAGATTCCCTGGCGGCTGATTGCCGGTTCACGGGACAAGTTGATTCATGCTTATTTTGAGGTCGACTGGAGGATCGTCTGGAATATTCTCCAGAACGAGGTCACGGCCCTCGAACCACGAGTGCAGGCAATTCTTGCCGAACTCGACACACCGTCAGGGGATACCGAATAAGGGCCGCAGGACCCGGCCCGGACACCGTTGGTGGGGGCGAGCGCCTTGTTGATCTGGCGATACAGCCGCTTCTGCAAACCGATGCTGGAAAACTGCCGCTCAGAAAAAGGCAACCGGCGAGGCGGCGTTGCAGGCTGCATTGTACCGCTCCATCGTGGCGAGCAGCATCCACCGTTCGTTGGGCCGTGAAAGCGTGTGGGAACATGGTGAGGCCGATTCCTCCCTCGGCTTAAGCCGGGGGGCTCCTCGGTCCACGTTCCTGAAAGATTCCCCGGGATCGTTCCCGGGGCGAAGAAGAAGAGGGTGCGGGGTTACCGCTTCCGGAGGAAGTACCATCCCGCCGCCAGACTTCCGGCGGCGACCAGGCCCCCGACCGCGATGAGCACCCACGGAATTTCGCCGTCTTTGGGCTGCTGCGAACCGGGTCCGGACGGGGTTTCACCGCCGGGAGTCGCGGCGGCCGGTGCGGCGGTCGCCTTCGCCGGGGGTGCGTCGGCCCACGTCAGGGCGAAGAGACTGAAGTGCGAGACCCGCGCCGTCACGGTCCGGGTTGCCGGGTCCACGGTTGCGGGGACCTCCTGCCAAGCGCCGGTCCCGGGGTTGTACCACATCACCCGCAGGGTGGCGGGGTCGCCGTTCCTCCCCCACTCTTCCTCAGAGAGTGTGTAGGTGAGGGTGGCCGGCGGGTCGAAGGTGGCGCCGGCCGGTCCGCAGGTGAGGGCAAACCCGATTGTCGTCCCCCCGGGGGCCGGTGGCAGCCCGGCGGCGTCGGCGCGCGCTATGGTCACTTCGCCGAGCGGGTTTCCGTCTTTGTCGCGGGCACGCGTCCCCTCGCCGACAGTCAGCGAGCCGGCACCGTCGCCGGTCCTGACCGTCACCGGTGCGCTGACTTCGCCGGTCTCCGAGAGGGGGAGGGATGCCTGCCCGACGGACGTCACCGGTGCGGACTGGGTCGGGGCGGGGGTCGATGTTGACCCCTGCGACCCTCCACCGCCGCCGCCGTTACCGCCGTTGCCGGGCGTGGGCGTGCTCCCCCCGGCAACGGAGAGGTCCAGGCAGGTAGTGCTGTCCGGTGTGAAGGGTGCCGTCTCCCGCGCCGCCCGCCCGTTGACCAGGAAGGTGATCGTCTCCCCGGCATGGCCGTCGGTCGCACTGACCACCAGGCGACCTCCCTCATGCCGACTGGAACTGCCGTACTCCCCGGCTTTCGTCGTCACGATCGAACCGTATGTCGTCTCCCCGATCGTGGCAGTGATAGTGGTCCCGGCGGGTGCCGGGGCACCGTCGGTCGTCACACTGCCCCAGAAATCGTGAGGGAACGTGGGGGGGGAAGTCTCCGTCGCCGAGACCCCGGTCGCGAGGGCCAGGAGGAGGATCAGGGTCATTCCATGCTGGAATTTCATCGTCACGCCCCGATGGCGGCGAGGGTATCCGCGTCGTTCATGTAGAGCCAGTAGCCCCGGAAGGGGGAGAGCTCCCGCATCTCGCTGTGCCGGCCGGTATCGCCGCGGATGAACGAGACGTCGTAGGCCTGTTCGTTCGTCTTCCAGCCGAAGAGGGTCGCCCAGGCCGGCTCGGCCGTCCGGAGCGCGATGGCCGCGGGTGCGGGGACCGTGTCGGTGAACCCGATCGCGTTCCACCCCTCATCGAGGTATTTTGTGGTCGGCGGGGAGTTCGAAGCGGCGGCGAAGGCCAGAGGGATCTCGTAGGTGCCGTTCGCGTAGATCCAGATCCCGTCAAGCGGCCGGAACGCCTCCTCCCGACTCATCGCCTCCCACTGGTCAGTCCCGTTGTAATACAGCACCGGGCGCCCGTCGGTCTCCACGCCATCGAAGATCGCGATGGTGTCCTGGCCGGCGGCGAGCCGCTTCGGCGTCGAGACGAAGTTCCAGCCGGGCTGGAGGGTGATCGCCGACGCGTCGAGGTCGACGTGAACGGCAGCGATCTCTCCCGAGGCGACGGTCACGGTCTCCTCTGCGTCCAGGTAGCCGTCAAGGCTCACCCGGACGGTGTGGGTGCCGACCGGGACGTTCGTCAGCGTGGCGTTGGTGGTTTCCCCGGTCTCCGCGCCGTCGAGGACGATCCGGGCGCCGTCGGGCGACGAGGTGACGGCGATGATCCCGGCTGGCTCGGTCAGGGTGAAGTGGGCCACGGCGGTTCCGTCATCGACGACCGTCACGATCATTGAGGCGTCGGCGTAACCAGCCTTCTTCACGGTGACGGTGTGCTCGCCGGCCGCGACGTTCTCCAGGATGGCGTTGGTCGTCATGCCGGTGTCGATGCCGTCGAGCCAGATCGCCGCACCCGTGGGCGTCGAGGCGACGGTGATGCTGCCGCGGGCCTCGACGAGGTCCCGGTGGAGGGCTGCGGTCTCGTTATACGCGACGGTGACATCAGCCGTGGTGTCGGCGTAGCCGTCCTTCTTCAGGGTGACGGTGTGGGTGCCGACGGCGATCCCGTCGAGGGTTGCGTTGGTGACTTCGCCGGTATCAGCGCCGTCGATGAGGATCGCAGCGCCCTCGGGCGTCGAGGTCACGGTGAGGCTCCCGGTCAGGGTGGTCAGTTCGAGGTCGACCTCTGCGGTCTCGCCGGTGGCGACCGTGACCGGCATCGAGGCGTCGGCGTAGCCGTCGAGTTTCACGGTGACGACATGGTCGCCGGCCGGGACGTTCGTGAGGGTGCAGTCGGTGACTTCCCCGGTCTCCTCACCGTCGAGCCAGACCGCGGCGCCGGTCGGCGTCGAGGTGACGAGGATGCTGCCGGGTTCGGGGGCATACTCGACTATCAGGAAGGCTGCGGCAGCCTCCATGTAGTCGGCGCTGCTCTGGAACGCCGCGACGTTCTCGCCGGCGAGGAGCGAGGTCACATTGCGCTCGTCGACGCCGATCTGGCTCGTTCCCGTGTAGTTCCAGGCGTTCGTCCAGGTCTCGTCATTAAAGATCAGTTCACCCTCGTTCGGCCCGGCGCCGGGGGCGACGGTGACCAGGCGGGCGCCTGTGGCGTTCGCGGGGTCGAGGGTGAACGGCGCATACGCCGTCGCCTCTTTGGGGGTGGTGCTCTGGCTTGCGCCGCCGTAGAGGAGGTCGAAGCCCTCGTTCATCAGCACCGTATGCGGGGCGGTGACGCCGTCGTCATAGACGACCGCGAGGAGCATCCCGCGGACCGAGACGTTCCCGCCGCCGGGGAAGGTGTTTGCGAGGACGGCGGTGTTGCCCTCAGGGCTGAAGGCGTCGGTGACGTTGTAGACGGTCATGCCGTAGGGATACGAGGTGCCCCATCTCTTCTCGTCTTCGTAGAAAGCGGCCTGCTCGACCGCTGCGCCGTTAAAGGTCAGGGCGACGTTCTCCGGGAAGACCGGGCCCTTGTCGTAGGTGTAGGGGACGTAGAGCCGGGCGCCGGCGATCGTGGCGCCTTCGGGGACTGTGAGATCGCTGGCGGTCCAGTTGACGGTGTAGTCGGCCCAGTTGGTGCCGGCGGAGAGGTAGGCGCCGTCACCGGCCGACCAGAGGAGGTCGCCGCGAACGTCGTAGGTTTTCGCGGTGGCGATGTCTTCGCCGTCGGTCCAGCGCTTGCCGCGGTAGCCGTTGTGGACGACGGTCTTCTCGATGCTGAGCAGGTTGTTCTCTTCGTTCGATTCGCCGATGAGACCGTCGGGATCGGCGACGGCGGTGATCGTCACGGCATCGCCGGCGTTGCGGATGGTCTCGTCGGTCCAGGTGACGGTGGTGTTTGCGCCCGCGGCGAGGCCGTCGACCGCGACCGTGCCGGTTGCGCTACTGGCGTTGAATTCGACCGCGAACGCGCCGGCATCGGCGGTGCCGATGTTCGTGATCTTCGCGGTGTAGATGTTCTCGGCTGCGGAGAAGACTTCACCGTTGTTAGAAGCGAGGGTGCTGACCGCGAGATCGGGGGCGTCCCCGCCGGAGGTCGTGTATTTTACGGCAAGTGTTGCAAGCGTGGTCTTGTACGATCCACCGTTCGGTACGTACGTGAAACTGCTGTCGTTGCCGGCGGTCAGGTCGTTCTTGACGTCCCAGTTGTTCGTTCCAAAGTAACCAGATGGGGTCCCACCCGTATAGGCAGCGCCGTTGAACGTGTACAGGGCGTCTTTGGAAGAGAGCATGACGTTCTGGAGGGTAGCATCCGTCCAGCCGGCGGCAAGTCCGCCGGTGGCAAAGGTTGAGGTAACCCCGCCGGCGCCATTCGCCTGGTAATCGTGTCCGTCATTCACCCAGTAGTGTACCACATCGCTGTCGCCATCATTGTAAGCAACCACGAGGACGACCTCTTTGATGCGGCCATCGAAGTTCGATGCCACCGGGGTTGAGACGACCTCTGCTTTCGGGCTCTGCGAACCGACGAGATCGGTCACGTCGTACCAGAGCAGGTAATCCGAATACTGGCGGTTCACATGATCGTTGACCGGGTAGACATTGGCTGTGTTGTCCCCGGCGGTGGCGAGGGCCTCGGTGCCGAGCGTATCGTATGTGCCGTCGCCGTTGCCGTCGAACCTGACGGTCGCGGTTCCCGTCCGGTTATCCGTACCTGCAGCGTATACGACCGTATACAGCCGCGCCCACTGGACGTCGGTGTAGGCCGGGAGAGTGAACGTCTGGTTGAGCGTGTTCGTCGTATACGAGGTCCCGGAGCTCCATCCTCCGTACGCTCCCACGTAGAGATCGCCGGAGACCGTGCCGTTCTGAACCGTGGCGAGGCGTTTCGCCCCTGCGGAGGACGAGATATACTGGGTCTCTGTTACGGTGTCGCTTCCGTCGGCGTTGGTCGCGGTGAGCCGGATGTCGTAGGCTCCCGCTGCAAAGTCGTATGTTGCGTTCCGGTTGGTGGAGAATTCAGTCCAGTTATCACCTGTTCCGGACGGCCGCGACTCCCATGACCATGCGGTGGGGGTGTTGGTCGAGGCATCGGTGAAGGTGACGGAGAGCGGCGCTACGCCGATGGTCACGTTCGCTGCGAAGTTTGCAACCGGGGTGTCACCGCCGGATCCGCCTCCATACTCCACCACGAGGAAGGTCTGTGCCGCAACCATACACGGTGATTTCCAGGTATTGTCTCCCTGAATCGCCGCTTCGTTCCCGGTCGCGTTCAGGTACGCCGTCACCTCGCGCTCGTCGACGGCCACCTGCGGGTTGTCGGAGGCGCCGACTGCCCGCGGGCCGTAGTTCCATACTCCTGTTCCGATCTGCTCTCCATTGAAGAATAGGTTGCCTTCGGCGTCGTTGCCCCACGGGACGAACGTCGTCAGGTTCGCACGGACGACGCTCCCCGTATCGATGGTCGCGCCGGAGAACGGCACATACGCCGTCGCCTCGGCCATGCTCGTGCCATAGTTACCCTGGTCGGCGCCGAGGAGATCGAACTCTTCGTTGACGAAGATCTGCTTCCTGGTGGCGGAAGAGTCCTCGTAGATCACGGCGAGGGTAAACCCGGCCGGCGAGATCTTGGCGTTGGTGTCCGTCCGTGCGAAGAGAACTGTGTTGTTGACGTCCGTCTGGTAGAGGTCGGTCACGTTGTAGGTGAGCAGGCCGTAGTAATGGTCGGCATACGCCCCGAAGTTCGAGACATCGCTGTACCAGTTCACGTAGGGGACCCGGACACCGTTGAAGTCGATCGAGGTGTTGTCGGGCGCCGAGTAGGTGTTGTCCCAGCAGTAGGGCACGTAGAGCCAGGCGTCGTGAACCGTCGCGCCCGCCGGGAGCGGGAGGTCGCCCGCCGTCCAGGTCACGGTGTAGTTTGTCCAGCCCTCGCTGCCGAAACTGCCGGACATGTACTGGCTGTTGCCGAAGGAGTGGATGATGTCGCCGCGAAGGTCGTAGGTCCGCACCGTCGTGACGTTGCTGCCGCCCTCCCAGTACATCTTGCCCTTGTAGCCGTTGTAGAGGATCTTCTTATCGGCGAAACCGACCTTTACGTTGTTGGTCTCATCGGTCTCGGCGATGAGGTTGTCGGGGTCGACGATGGCGGTGTATCTCACCGTGCCGCCCTGGAGGTTGCGGATTGTCGGGTCGATGATGTTGATTATGGCGATCTGGGCGCCGCCCGCGATCGATTCGATGGTCGTGGTATTGACCGCGACGGTGCCGTTGGCGACGTCGCTTGCGTACAGGGCGATCACGATATCGGTCGCGACATCAGTCCCGGTGTTCTTGACGCTCCTGATCTGAACCTGGTTTGGTTCCCTCGCAAAGACCGCGCTGCCGGGTGTCGGGTTCACGACGCCGGCAATGGTGAGGTCGACCTGGGTGGCTGGGGTCACCGTCACCTCTGCGGTCCCGGTCACGCTCCCCGCAGCGGCGGCGACGGTTGTCGTCCCTGCCGCAAGGGCGGTGAAGTACCCGGTCTGGTTCACCGTGCCGACGGTCTCGTTGCCGCTCGACCAGGTGAAGGCGACGTTGGTCATCGCGTCGCCGTTCTGGTCTTTCGCGGTGGCTGTGAACTGCTGCTTATTACCGACTGCCAGGCTCGCCGTCGCGGGGGAGACCTCGATGGTCGTCAGGACAGGCGCGGCGCCGCCGGTGGAGTAGGTTACGTTCAGGTAGGGGCGTAGTGTGGCGTCGGAAGAGTCACGACTTGCCAGTTGAACCCTCTGTTCCGTGGAGGTAACTGATTCGTCGGGAGAAGCAAGTTTCCATCCATAATTTGGGGTATCTTCCGCATATGCCTGTAAATCCTGTGTGACGTTCCACGCAATCCAGACATTCGCTGCTGAACCAGGGTCAATTACGTCGGTCGGCTGCGTATCGTTGGAGGGTCCATTGCACCAGGTGACATTGGACTCGTTCCATGCTTCGGTCACGCGGTACGCGGCGACCTCCCTATCACCCTTCCTGGCGGTCATATAACCATAGAGTGTCGCCGATTCGATCGTCGCTCCCTCGGGAATCGAAGAGAGGTCGAAGTGAATAAGGCTCCTGTAGAGTGTTCCACCCGAGGTACCCCAGGGATCGCCGGATTGCCGAACAAAAAGACTCGTGGAATCACCATAACTCGTATTTCCTGGGAGAGAGCCCCATCGAATATACGCATCGGCGTCCGCCTGGAACGTCTCGGTGGTCGTTGCCGCCGCTATGGGCGCGGCGAGCGTGGTCATGCACAGCAGTGCAGCGATACAAACAATCAGCAATCTTCGTTGCATTTTCTATCAAGCTCCTTCTTCATCGTTTCATCTCGCCCGGCAGCACTGGCGCCCCTCCCCGGCGATCGGAGAGGGCGCCGATAGTCAAATTGGACGATCGGAAGATAGTATTTAGTAATATATAAATTGAGATCGTTCATACTGGATCATCACTTTAATAAAAAATGTATTAATTTAGGTACGTATTTTTGATATTCGTGCCACGCAAAGGCGAACCGTCCGGCCTATGGTCAGATCCCGCCGGGGGTGTGAGAGCCGGCAGTCCGCCGGTCCTCTGCGCGGCCGAAAAAAAGGGTGTGGCGGTCAGCCTTCCGGGTCGACCGCCGATTTCGCGTCTTTTGCCTCAATCCGGAACAGGTGTTCTGTCACGACATCGTCGTCGCGGAGGTGCGCGCTCACTCCTCCTCCTCCACTGTCAGCAGGGCGAGGGGGATCTTGAAGTAGCCGCTGTACGAGCCGGAGTCGGTGGAGTTCCGGTCAAACGTCATCGTACTGTCTCCGCCGGTGATGTAGTCGGTGACATTCCAACTCTGGTATCCTAAGTACGATCCCTGCTGCGGGTTGCTCCAGGGCAGGGCGTTGCCGTTAAAGGCGTAGTTCCCGTTGTAACTCGCCAGGTAGATGGCCGTGAGGTTCGCATCGACAGCCGTGATCCCCGATGTGCTGAAGTCAGTCTCTCCAATGTAGGAGTATCCTTCATCATCGGCAACGTAGGAGTCGGTGTCGTGGCCCTGGTTCACCCAGTAGTGGATCTGGTCAAAATCTCCGTCGTTATATGCCACTACCAGCGTGATCATCTTCACCCGGCCGTCGAACGGCTGGGTGCCATCCGGCTTGTGAGTCTGCACCCGTGCCGAAACACTCGATGAGTTGATGTCAGCGGTCACGTCATACCACATCAGGCAGTCGCTCGTCACCCGGTTGCAGTGGTCGTTGATCCAGATTGTCCCGTCCTCACCGCTGCCCCGCGGGAAGGTGTAGGTTGTGTTCACGATCTCGGTATCAAGTGTCTCGTATCCCGACCCGCCGTCGAACTCCACGGTCGTGTTCAGGGGGTAATTCGCTTGCATGTTCCCTATGTAGGTATCTACATAGAGCCGTGCCCAGGCGACGTTCCCGGAACTGCACGGGAGGGTGAAGTTTTTCACGATCGGGGCCGTATGTGCGTAGTCGAACCCGGGGTACGCGTCGAACCAGAGGCCGCCGGAGACCGTGCCGCTCGTCCCGTTCCCGGTGACGAGAGGGTCTCCGCCCAGGTACGGATCCGCCGACACCGGTGGTGTAAATGCGCACACCACCGTCAGTACCAGCATGCATGCCAGCATGCGCTGTATGTCTGTCTTCATTGTTCACTTCCAGGTTGTTTGTAGTTCCGGGAGTGTCCTGCCTCCCGGTAAGCAGTGGATGATCTCAGTATAACAAAAATCTTTTCATTTAACACTAAGTGCTAAAATAAATTGTTTCTATAATACCCGTCGGGCTGCTACGCCCGTGCTGCTACAGGCAGGAGCAAGCCATACGTAAGTTTCTCCTCTCTATCTCAGCCGGCATCGGGATCAGTCCTGGTACTGTTCGAAACACGGCAGTCAGGTAAGGGTTGCGTGTTCTGATAGCATCTTCGTGTCTCTCCCGGACGCGCCTCGGTCCCCTCCAGGCACACCCGGGTATACCCACCGGGGGGGCGGCGCTCCTTCATGGCAGGGGAGTTTCAGGACGACCTCGTGCGGAGAAGCCGCGTCCGAACCTCCTGGATGGGGTTATCCGGCAGGGTTCGTGGAGATGATCAGGAGCATTCTGCGGTTGGGACCGGAACTCTCGCTTCCGTGATTCCGTTTCCGGTGCAGCTACACTGAATGCCTGGACCCGCTCAACGGGGCCCCTGCAGGCGAACCTCTGCTGCCGGCGTTTGTATTCCTGCTTTATACAACTGCAGAGAGGCGTGAGCCCGAAATTTTTGGAATCGATGCGCAGCAAGTTCCGCACGAGAACAGTGAGAAAATATCCGGTCTTCTGGAACCAGGGGTTGGCCCTGCATCCAACCTGGAAGTGAACGGAGGAATGGCAGGGCCGAATATCAGGTTGGTAATCAGGGTAAATCATCCTGTCGGAACGGCCTGGCCCCGGAGAACCTGTCGGCGCGCCGGGAAAGACGACGAATATTCGGAGGATTCTCGCGTGCGGCTGAAACGGTCTTAGGATAGGGTTTCGGTGCACGCGGATCTGTAGAATTCCTCCCATCAGAGGTCATATCCCCTGCGTTCTATTCCGGCAAAAAAGTGGATACCGGGGTTTTTCAGTCCCCTGAGAGGTCGGCATGGCATTCGGTGGTCACATGTGGCGAGACTATGACGTCTTCGATCGTCTTCGACCCGCTCTTTCCTACTACCTTCACCGGATAACTGCCGATATCAAGGTAGTGGAAGGTGTGGGGCGTCACTTCGCCGGTATCCCGGCTGTAGAGGTAGATCCTGGCGCCCGCCGGGGTGCTTGAGACCTCAAGCGATCCCCAGGTATAGGGGTCGAGAGTAAACTTCACCGTGGCGTCCTTGCCGTGGTCCGTCAGCAGGACCTCCCGTTCTGCCGGGATATACCCCGGCTTTGAGACCGAGATCAGATGCTTCCCTTCCGATATGTTGGTAACGACATACGGCGTGGCAGACCCGGTCTGGAACCCGTCGACCGATATCGTTGCCCCTGCCGGCACCGACGTCACGAGGAGACTGCAGGGTGCATCCGAGAAGACGGCGCTCACGGTGTCGTTCGACTCGACGGCGGCGGGTATCCGGTAACTCCGGTAACTCTCGCCGTCATAGATGGTGATATACGACCCCCCGATCCCACTGACCTCGACCTTCTTCGGGAACCGGTCGCTTAGGTACCTGCCGTTGATCGAGAAGGGTTTCTGCGCGTAGTCCTCCGACTCAAACGTGAGCGACCGTGTCAGTTCCGCGTTGCCGCTGGTGAACGTCACCCGGGCTATGGCGTTTTTCTCGATCCAGATCCGCTCTTTATCGGAGCTGAACGTGATCCCCTCTTTCTTCACCTTGATGGTGTGCAGCCCCTCCTTGAGCCCGTAGACGATGTCGGGAGTCTTCCGGTTCACCTTGCGGCCGTCGACGAGGATCTCCGCCCCCTCCGGGAACGAGTCGACGTAGACGCCGCCGTAATGGTTCTGCTCCCAGGTCCGGAGCAGGCCGGGGGAAGCGAGACCCGGAATCTCGACAACGACCTCATCGTCGTGGTCGAGCAGGATTGTCCGTTCCGCCGGCTCGGCGCCGTCCATGCGCACCCGGACGGTATGGTTGCCGCCCGAAAGCGATGCAAAGGCGGCCGGTGTCGTCCTGCCGGTGTACTCCCCGTCGAGGTCGATGAGCGCACCCGGGGGGTCGGAGAGCACCGAGAGGCCGAACCACATCGTGGTGATATCGACGGCCGGCGCCGCCGGCGCCGTGGGTGCGGGCTCGGCCCGGGCCAATCCGGGATCAGGCGCGGGCTCCGCCGGCGGCGCCGGCTCCTCAGCGGCGGGGGTGAAGCCGAACAGCGAAAAGATCGCCGAAACAACATCGAACAGCAGGTTGAGCACCCCTCCGATCGGAGCGTCTCCGCCGGCCTCGCCGTACCGGACCGCATAGACGCCCCCCTGCCAGATCTTTGCCGAGACGCTGCCACCCGTTGCATCTGCCGTGGTCTCCAGGGTCTCCCAGGTGCCCGAAGCGCGGTCGTACCTGACGATCGCGCCTCCCGATCTGTTCACGGAGACGACCAGCCCGAGCGGAATGTCGCTCACCATATCCTCGCTGGCGATCTCGTAGGCCGGGTCGGCACCCCCGGCACCGCCGGGCGGAAGCCTCTGTAACGTTATCGTCTGGACGAGGTTCCCGGAGCCTTCGGTGATCACCGCTCCCTCGGGTATATAGAGTTGAACGGCCCCGCCGTCGGCGACGATGCGCGTGGCCTCGATCCGCCCGTTCGTCGAGTTGAAGGTGAACCGCGATCCGGTGCTGCCGGACGATGTCGTCGGCGTCCCGGGAGTGCTCGCCGTGGGCGTAGCGTTCGCCTCGTAGCCCGCCGGCGGGATGCCCTTCCTGACGACGAGGATGACGGCGCGGTTCTCCATATAATCCCCCTTCGTCGTGGTGATGAGGCTCTGGATCCCCGCCTCGTTCCCTGACTGCCGGAGGTACGGTCTCGCGTCCAGGTCGGCCACGCTGATCGCTGAAGAGCCAGCAGTGAGCAGGTTGAACCACTCACCGCTGTTGAAGAAGATCCGGTGCTCGTCGTCGTCCATCCCCGAACCGGCCGTTGCCACCAGGATGAGGCGCGCCTCGCCGGCTCCGGAGAGGTCGACGGACTCGTTGAAGATCGCTGTCGTGATACAGTCTTCAGACGTCGTGCCGAAGTCCGGGTTGGCATAGAGCGTATCCGATCCCTCCGCGATCCAGTAGGTCATCTCCGGTTCGGCAGGATCTTCGGTGACGACCAGGAGGCCGACGCCGTAGGCTGCAAATACATCGTCCTTTCTCCCGTCGTTTTTCACCGTCACGACGTGCTCTCCGGCGATACCGCCCTTGATGCCGGTGACGTTGAACGCGTGGGTCTCGAGAAGATAATTATAGATCCCCTCGTCCTTCCGGTCGTTGTAGACCTTATCGGCCGCGATATTCGCTCCGTCGACTGCGAGACCGATCCTGACCGGGGTGCCCTCTTTCCTCTTCTCGTCGTGCCCCCAGGTGGTATAGATATACAGCCGTGCATACCCTACCGTGCCGTTCTTGGGTGGGGGCACATTGATCGTAAACTCCTTGCCCTCACCGGCGTGGATGAGCCCGGTGTAACTGCTGAACTCGTAGTAGGTCAGGTTCCCGTGGACGGTTCCTGAGACGGCTACGTCCAGGTTCTTCCCGGTGTAGCCGTAGTCGGGGATCCCTCCGCCGTCGGAACCGCCGGACCCACCCCCGGACGTCGTGAGGTCGAAGTTAACGGAGGTGGTCTCGCCGTCGTTGACCGTAACCGTCCGGTAGTCTTCGTAGCCCTCCGCCCTCACCTCGACCGTGTAGTCGCCGATGACCAGGTTCTCCAGCGTCGCCGGGGTTACGACCGACCTGTTCACCCCGTTGAGGTAGACCCAGGCCCCGGGCGGCTCGCTCGTCACCTCGATGCTGCCCGTTATCGGTTCGAGGTTGAAGTGGACCGTGGCGTTCGCGCCTCTGGTCACCGTGACCCACCGGTCGTCGGGCACCCGGTAGCGGTCCAGTTCGACCCTGACTGAGTGGTCGCCGGCAGGGATGCCGGGGATCGTCGTGTTCGTCGTCCACTGGGTCGCCTCGTCGTCCAGGTAGATCGCCGCGCCGGCGGGCACCGAGGTCACCCGGATCGACCCGACCTCCTCTTCGGGGTAGCGGACCGAGAGGAGGGCAAGCGGGATCTTGAAGAACGCCCCCAGGAACCCTCCGCCGCTCCCGCTGACGCTGAGGTCGCGGGTGTAGGTGAGCGTGCTCGGCATCCCGGGCTCCACGAGGTCGGTGACGTCCCACGTCTGGTACCCCGAGTAGGCGCCCTGCGGGTCGTTGGCATCGAGCAGTTCTGTGTTGAACGAGAATTCGCCGACCTGGCTTGCCAGGTAGACGGCCGAAAACTCGGCGGCGGGGACGCGCTCGTCGTCTTCAGGGAGTTCCTCGGTATCGAAGACCGTCTCGCCCGTGTAGGTCTCGCCGAGGTACTCGTCGACGTAGTAGGAGTGGACGTCGTGGCCCTGGTTCACCCAGTAGTACACCTCGTCGCCGTCGCCGTCGTCGTAGGCGACGACCAGCGTGACAAGCTTGATCCTCCCGTCAAAGGTGCCCGTATAGCCTTCCGGTTGTTCCGTCTTCACCTCGGCGACCGGGTTGCTGCCGGTGATGAGATTGGTCACGTCGTACCACATCCAGTAGTCGCTCGTCACCCGGTTGCAGTGGTCATTCACCCAGACCGGCCCGTCCCCGCCATTAGCCGGGAAGGAGTACGACTTCCGGAGTTCCTCCACGCCGAGCGTCTGCATCCCCGACCCGCCATTGAACTTCACGGTCGCCCGGTGCTCGTAGTTGTTCTGCATGTGGCCGCAGTAGACAGCGACGTAGAGGCGCGCCCACTTGATCTTCGAGTAGGAAGGAAGTGAGTAGGTCTTCGTGACCTCATGCTCCTGCCCGACCCCCACGAACGAGTCATGCCACAGCCCGCCGGAGACGACGCCGCTTTCCACTGTCTCAAGCGGGATGCCGCCCACATACTGGTCAGCCGCCGCAGGTGCAGGCACGAGGGCCAGCAACAGGGCAAGAGAGAGGATAATTCCTGAAGTTACTGATCTTCTTCTCATACTTTCACACCCCCGTCCGTATCGCCGTCACCGGGTTGAGATGAGATGCTTTCAACGCCGGATAGAGGCCCGATACCAGGGAAAGGGCGATCGCGATCGCCATCCCGAGCACGAGGAGCCCGGGCGTGATCAGGGTAATCTCGGCGTCTGCGAACGTGGAGAACGTATCGCCGAGCTGGGCGACGATGAACGGCTTGCCGAAGGTGTTGATCGCGCCCGAGAACGCGACGCCCAGGAGATCGCCGATCACACCCCCGATCAACCCGATGTAGAGGCACTCGGCAAGGACGAGGTAGACGACGTCGGCAGGGGAGGCCCCGATGGCCATGGTGATCCCGATCTCCCGCGTCCGCTCGAAGACCGACGTAACCATTGTGTTGACGATCATCAGCGCCCCCACGATCAGGGCGACCCCGGCAAAGAACGCCAGGATGAGGACGACAACGTCCATCAATCGGTTCACCGACTCGATCTGCTGGAACGCGCCCCGTGCGGTGAGGCCGAGCCCCTTGATGCCGTCCACCACACCAAAGACCGCGTCGGGGTGATCGACCCTGATCAGGACGCCGTCGAACGCCGCTTCGCCGCCGCGCAACTCCTGCGCGACCCCGCGGTCGATCAGCATCACCTGGTCGAACGCGTCGTCCCGCTCCTGGAGTACGCCGACAAGGGTGAAACCCACCTCTTCGTCGACCGGCATGCCGTCCTCGTCGTAGCGCCGGATCAGGATCGGGACAGTATCGCCGAGCCGGACACCCTCGTAGCGCTGGAGCGTCTCGGCGACGTCGTGCCCGAGCACCGCCTGCCGGGAGCCGGGAGCGAGGGATTCTCCTTTCAGGTACTTCGGCCTGATCGCGTCCCCGATCCCGCCGGGATCGACGCCCACGACCTCAAGGTAGGTCTGCCGTTTTGTGGCGTAGGCCTCCCTGACCACCGCCGAGGATGCCGCAACATGGGGGATGGCATCGAGTTCGCCGATCTTTGCCGGTGTGATGAGCTGGATCGCGCCGCCGCGGATATCAGCGGTCGCCTCGATGAGCGTGAGGTCGGACTGCTCCTTGATCGCCTCCACCGCCTGGTAGCGGATGCCTTCGCCCAGGGAGACGGTCCCGACGACCGCCGCAACCCCGATAGCGATGCCGAGGGCGGTGAGGAAGACACGCATCCGTTTCCGCGCGACCTGGTGGGCCGCGGCCATCAGATAATCGATCAGCCTTCCGACGATCACGATACCACGCTCCCGTCAAGGAGTTCGATGGTACGGTCCGTCCGCTTCCCGAGTTCGCGCTCATGGGTGACGATCAGAAACGTCGTCTCCCGTTCCCGGTTTACCCGCCGCATCAGGTCAAAGATCTCGTCGCGTGTCCTTGAGTCGAGGTTCCCCGTCGGTTCGTCGGCCAGGACGATGAGGGGGTCTCCGACGAGGGCGCGGGCGATCGCCACCCGCTGCTGCTCGCCGCCGCTCATCTCCCTCGGGTAGTGGTGCGCCCGGTCCGCGAGACCGACGGTCGCAAGGAGATCGGCGGCCCGCTCTCTCCTCGCGGCCTTCTCGTGATAATTGAAGAGGAGGGGGTACTCCACGTTCTCCTGCGCCGTCAGCGCCGGGATGAGGTTGAAACTCTGGAAGATAAACCCGATGGCCTCCCTCCGGAGCGCGATGAGCGCTTTTCGGTCGCCGAAATCGACATTCCTGCCGTCGATCCGGACCTCCCCGGAGGTCGGGGCGTCCAGACCGCCGAGGATGTTCAGGAGCGTGCTCTTCCCGCTGCCGCTCCTCCCGAGGAGGGCGACGAACTCGCCCTTCCCGATGGCGAAGTTCACGTCCAAAAGAGCAGTCACCTGGTCGTTATATGCCTTGTTCAAGTGCATTGCTTCAATGATCGTCTCCATCTTCTTACCTCCGTTCGGCCCAGAGAACGGCGTTCGACAGGACAAGGTAGTCTTTCTCGTCCTGGACCTGCGCAAAATTCTTATCGGACCGCAGATAGGGCAGTACGTCCCGCCGGTCGATCCCGACCTGTTTCGTCTCGTCGGAGTCAAAGACGTTCACCCACTCCTTCCCGTTCGATCCCGGGAATATCGCCGAGAGGATCGCTTCAAAGAACGAGGGCATGCTGCTCGTCCCTTCGCGGTTGAAGAAGAGCCGGTTGATCACGGGGATGTTCTCCCGGGTATAGCCGCCCGAAGGGGCGACGAGGAAGAGCTCGGCGGACGCAAGACCGGACCGGCTGATCGTCCCGGGAAAATCGATCCTGCTTGACGCCATGGCAGGGGTGATCCCGTAACTGCTGTAGATGAGGTCGGCCCCCTCGCTCACCCAGGCGATCGCCTCTGGCGATCCCGGGCTCTCGTAGACGGCGAGCAGCCCGATCCCCTGGACGACAAAGGTTCGGTTGTCGGTGGCGTTGTTCTCGAGGATGACGGTAAAGGAGTTCTTCCCCCGGGCGAGATCCATCGTCGT
>Ga0265294_10000599_pt1 | contig 48074 bp, 35 predicted proteins | sample MunlanPumphouse3_FD_192504 | JGI IMG/M metagenome (GOLD analysis project Ga0265294, IMG submission 192504) | Groundwater microbial communities from a municipal landfill in Southern Ontario, Canada - Pumphouse #3 | ecosystem: Environmental > Aquatic > Deep subsurface > Groundwater | place...
GAGAAGTGGATTTAATTTTCTTGAAAAACTACACCCGTTTTGATAACCTGGCCCGAGTGCGTCAAGAAGATGTACCTTAGTACTTACCCATGAGAAATAGGATTAGAATTTGTGCCGTGATTGCCGCTCTTTTGCTTTGCAGCAGTCAACCAGGAATCGCTCAGGAACCCACGGGCACAGTTCAAAAAATCCTCATCACACATGTGGGGCCACAGTCGGTCAATGACGACTACATCCTGTCAAATATCCGTATTAAACCCGGAGATGCTTACCTCCGGACTGCGGTTAATGACAGCATCAAAAACCTCTACTCGACAGGCTATTTTTACAATATACGCGTAGGCGAAGAGGATCAGGGCGTAGGCGATGTGGCTCTCACTTTTTATGTACAGGCCAAGCCGACAATTACGGACATTCAGTTTATCGGCAACGAGCACTATACACGGCGCACACTCCTCAAGAAGCTCTCTTCAAAGGTCGGACAACCGTTGGATGAGCACAAGCTCTTCAAAGACAAGCAGGATATTCTCAAGAAATATCAGCGCAACGGCCGCCAAAAAACCACCGTTGAATATACGACAAACGTAGATGAAAAAGCGGGCAGAGCAAGCGTCGTCTTTGAAATCGTAGAAGCACCCAAGATTAAGATCAAGGATGTGGTTTTTGAAAATGCTGAGGTATTTAAACAGAGAAAACTCAGAAAGACTGTAAAAACTCGGAGATTTTGGTTCCTCTCCTTTGTGACCGGGAGCGGCACTCTCAAGGATGACCAGTTGGTTGAAGACCGTGAAAAACTGATTGATCTCTACCATAACGCCGGTTATCTGGACTTCAAAATCAATGATGTAACATCTGAAACTGTCAGCGATAAGCGAATGGTGGTTCACTTCGACTTGGACGAGGGGAAGATGTACCGGGTGGGTCAAGTCTCCTTTGAGGGAAACACCCTCTTCAGTTCGGATGAAATATTGAGGGGAGTTTATACGGAAGGGAAGCTCAAACGCCCTACCATGCTGAGCGGAGAAGTCTTTTCACCTAAGGGACTATCTGCCGATGTGGACGCTATTCAGGATTTTTATGGTTCGCGTGGATATATTGATGCCTCTATTGTTGCGGTAAAAATTCCCAACGTGGAGAATTCTACGATGGATGTTGTCTATCGGATTGATGAATTCAGTAAATCCTATGTTGAGAAGATCGAAATCCGGGGTAACACCAAGACCAAAGATAAAGTGATCCGTCGTGAGCTGGCTATTACTCCGGGTGAAACGTTCGACATGACTCGCGTCAATTTGAGCAAAAGGCGTTTGGAGGGTCTTCAGTATTTCTCGAAAGTAGATCCTCAGCCTGAGCCAACAGATATTCCGGATCAAAAGAACCTGATATTAAATATTGAAGAACAGGATACAGCTAACTTTATGATCGGTGCCGGCTTCAGCACTGTGGATAACCTTTTTGGTTATGCTGAAGTTTCACAGAGTAACTTTGATTTGTTTAAGCCTCCTTACTTCATGGGCGGTGGTCAGAAAATGCGCCTGCGTGCCACTCTGGGAACCGAGCGGCAAGATTATATCCTTTCCTTTGTAGAACCTTGGCTCTTCGGTCGCAAGCTAACGCTGAGCACGGATTTCTACTGGCGCCAGATCAACTACTACTCAGATGAATTCGAAGAGGAAATCCTGGGCGGTAAGGTCGGGCTGACCCGCACTCTTTGGAATGATTATTGGACCGGGGGGTTGGCTTATTCTCTCGAAAACGTGGATATTAAGAATGTGACCGATAAGGCACCCTATGTAATCCGGCAGGATAAAGGGGCAAATCTGATATCCAAAATTATGCCCTCTATCGCCTATGACACACGCAACTCGACCATGCTCCCGAATAAAGGCCAGCGTTCCGAATTTATGCCTCAAATTGCCGGGGGACCTCTAGGCGGTGATTTTAGTTTTTATAAGCTGGAGCTGCGCACTGCTTGGTATTTCAAAGGATTTGGAGAGGGAGATGTTTTGGAAGTTATCGGCAGAGTCGGAACCATGGATACATACAACGATTCCAACCACGTTCCCTTCTATGAAAAATACTATTTAGGCGGAGCTTATGACATGCGCGGCTATAAATACCGCCATTTAGGCCCTTTGATTGATGGGGAACCCGTCGGAGGTCAAACCTATGTTTTCGGAAGCCTGGAGTACTCTGTGCCCATTGTCGAAGAATATCTGCGTGTAGCTGCTTTTTACGACATTGGCTGGGTTAATCCCGACGCATATGATTTTGATCCAAGCCATCGAGAAGACCCCGTTTACGGAAAACTGGGTTGGGCTGATAATATCGGCTTGGGCGTTCGCCTGAATATCCCCATGCTGGGCCCCCTCCGCTTCGATTACGGCATTCCCATTAATGGGAAAAATGAGAGCGGTAGCGGACGTTTTAATTTCAGCGCCGGCTATACACGTGAATTCTAAAATACTTTAACACCAGATCTCTCTGTTATGAAAAAGTTAATTCTAACCAGTTTGGCCTGTCTGATATTTGCATTCAGCACCCAGGCCCAATCCCAAAAAATAGCGACGATTGATGTTCGCAAAGTTTTGGAGAACTACTATCTGACTTGGCAGGAAGACGCTGCCTATCAGCAGGAAAATCAGCGGCTCGTGCAAGAAGCTGCTGAAGCACACAAGCTTTATGAAGCTGCAGACAAAAAATTTACAGAAATCCTGAACAGCACTAAGGCCAAGGATTTGCCTCCTGAAGTCCTTAGTAAAAACGAGCAAGAAGCAGCAAAGGCTTTTGAAGAGCGCAAAAAGCTTGAAAGCGCTTTGGCCAGCTTTCGGGAAAATGCGATTAAAAATCTAGCTGCCAGAAAAAAACGGACTCAGCAGGATATCCTCAAGAAAGTGAATGAGACAATAGCCAAACAGGCTCAAAAGGAAGGATATACTCTAGTTTTAAACACCTCTATAGATGCCTCCAATCCTTATCGGGCTGTCATATTTGACTCAGGCAAGCACGATATCAGTGATGAAATACTCCTTCAATTAAACGCCACTAAACCCGAAAAGCTGGCAAAGCCCGAAAGCTTGCTTCTTTTCAATTAGTTGCTGATCGCTAGTTTCATCTTTCCAACAAAAAACCCGCTGTTGTCAGCGGGTTTTTTGTTACCATCTATATGATGGAAATTGAAGGAAGAATCTTACTCTTCTGAGTAATTTTCTTTTTCACTTCCACCTTTGATTTCGCGCTCACGCTCAGCCATTGCAGCTTTCCGGGAAAGGCGAACACGACCTCTTTCATCTACACCCACGCACTTAACTGGGAAGGTATCTCCGACCTTGACAATATCTTCCACCTGTTTAACGCGGAAGTTTGCCAATTCGCTGATGTGAACAAGGCCTTCTTTGCCCGGGAGCACCTCTACAAAGCAACCGAATTCTTTAATAGAAACCACCTTGCCTCTATAGATTTCGCCCACTTTAATCTCAGCAGAAAGAGCTTCCACTGCAGCTCTGGCAATCAGCATTCCCTCTTCGTTATTGCCATAAATGCGGACAGTGCCATCATCTTCAATATTGATTTCACAGCCCGACTCATCACAAAGCGCTTTGATGTTTTTGCCACCGGGGCCGATTAAAGCACCGATCTTGTCTTCCGGAATCCTCAAGGAAACAATACGGGGAGCATACTTGCTGATATTCTCTCTCGGAGCAGGGATACATTCCGCCATTTGTTTGAGGATTGAGATTCTGGCCGTGCGAGTTTTCTCCAAGGCTTCCGCTATAATATCCAGAGATACACCGCGGAGCTTAAGATCCAACTGGAAACCGGTGATTCCCTTTTCAGTACCGGCAATCTTGCAATCCATATCACCAAAAGCATCTTCCCAGCCCATGATATCTGTCATTACAACATGGCGTTTGAGATTGCCATGTTCATCATTGTCGGTGCAAAGGCCCGCACTGATACCGGCGACAGGACGAATAATGGGAACTCCCGCATCCATGAGGGCCAGAGTTCCGGCACAAACAGTCGCCATAGAGCTGGACCCATTCGATTCAAGAATCTCCGTCGAAATACGGATAGCGTAGGGATAATCAGTCAGAGGCAGCATGGGCTCAATTGAGCGTTCTGCTAAAGCCCCATGTCCGATTTCACGGCGTCCAGGTCCCATAATGCGACCTGTTTCACCAACGGAAAAGTTCGGAAAATTATAGTGAAGTAGAAATTGTTTTTGGTTCGTTCCTCCCGTGTAGGCGTCAAACTCCTGAGCATCTTCCATGGAACCCAATGTCGCCATAGAAAGAGCCTGAGTCTCACCACGCGTGAAAATCGAAGAACCATGAGAACGAGGCAAAATACCTACGCTCATTGAAAGAGGCCTGACCTCATCCAGTTTGCGTCCGTCCATACGCTGGCCTTTATCTAAAAGCAGGCTGCGAACGGTCGAGGACTGCATTTCGTAGAACAGATTGCTCAACAGAGCTTTTTTGATTACATCTACCCCGAACTTAGCGGTCAGTTTTTCCGCAACTTCAGTCTTAATAGCGCTCACTGCTGCTTCGCGATCCAGTTTTCCGACAATCGTCAGAGCCGGCATCAGGCGATCGCCCACGATATTCTTTGCTTCAGCAATAATTTCAGCAGGAATTTCAGGTACTTGAAATACTCTTTTAGCTTTGCCTGCCGCCTTTACGAGCTCACGCTGAGCAGCAATCATAGGCTGAATAGCTGCCTGGGCAAACTGCATTGCCGCATTAAAGTCTTCCTCACTGATCTCATCGGCTGTGCCTTCAAACATGACCACATTGTCACTGTCGCCCACATAAATGAGGTCCAGATCGCTCTCTTCCATTTGAGAGTGCGTCGGATTGACTACAAATTGACCATTCACACGGCCAAGACGCAAAGCACCCAGAGGCCCGCCCCAGGGAATATCGCTGATCGTCAGAGCTGCAGAAGCACCCAAAACAGCTAACACGTCCGGGTCATACTCCCCATCAGCGCTGATGACGATGCATTGGACCTGTGTCTCGTTGAGCCAACCATCAGGGAACTGAGGGCGTAAGGGCCGATCAATGAATCGGCTTGTTAAAATCTCTTTTTCGGTGGGGCGTCCTTCTCTTCTAAAATATCCTCCGGGGAACTTGCCCGCCGCTGCCGCCTTTTCGCGATAATCAACCGTTAAAGGGAAAAAATCCAAATCTTCTTTGGGTTTGCTTGCTGCAACAGTTGCCACCAAAACGATGGTTTCTCCTTGCTGCACTGTGACTGAGCCGGCTGCCTGCCGTGCCCATATGCCGGTTTGAATCGTGATCTGGCTGCTGCCAGCCGGCGCTATTACTTTATGTACCATACTCTTCTTATCTTTCTTACTTCCTACAATGTCTTTAAACTCTTAAAATGACATCCTTAAGACAAAAACCCACCGTCAAACATAATCCGCTTGATTCGGTGGGTATTCATTATTACTTATCCTGAGAATAGAATAGCAGCGCTCAGTACCTTATACGGCGCTGCATCAACACGCATCTGGAAGTCCACTTGAACCTCCAAACCGTTCTCGCCTGGAAGGATTACCTTCTCAGTTTCAGTTTCTTTGTTATTGCCACATATCGGTCCGCATCCTTTTCATGGAGGTAATCCAGAAGTTTGCGTCTCCGGCTCACCATCATAATCAGACCCCTACGTGAACTATGATCTTTCTTATTCTTCTGCAGATGTTCAGTCAGAGCGCTGATACGCTTCGACAAAAGTGCAACCTGCACATCTGCTGACCCAGTGTCACGTTCATGAATACGAAACTCTTCTATATTTTTGGCTTTTTCCTTAGAATCCATATCTTAGCCGCTTGTCTTCTCTTCGTTCTTCTTCCTACGATTATTCCAAACAATTGAAAAACCCTAGCTGTCTCTCAACTGCCCCGCTACTCTAAACATTTTTTAGTACTTGTAAAGAAATTAATATGGCCCAATTCAATACGGGTTCCAAGCATAGAACCGCAGGCCATAGCTCCATCTCTTTTTAACAAAACCAATCAGTGCTGGAAGCAGGCAGGCCAGGAATCAAATTCCATAACCCTCGGAAATGGTAGCAGAAAACTGATTAATAGAAAGACAAACTCTTCACAAAAACACGACTACCCCACTTTTTTCTCCAGAGGATGCTTAGCCCCCCATCTGGAAGTCTAATTCGCCTGATATAAACCGAGCAGCAAAGGGATTTTTTATAAAAGGTTTGATCTAACGAGCTACGGAAGGCCTGATTTAGCTTTGGAGGGAATTCTTATAAAAATGGTGGGTCGGCAGGGATTTGAACCCTGGACCAACGGCTTAAAAGGCCGCTGCTCTACCGCTGAGCTACCAACCCAATTGGAAGGTAAAAACAGACTGCTCTATTTCTACGTTAAGCACGCTTTGCAGAAGCAAGCGCGGGTGTTAAGGTAAACAGACTTGGACTAAAGTGCAAGAAGTTTTATTCTTTCTCTGCTTTTTCCCGGCAAATGCCGGACTGGCAAAGAGAATTTAAAAGGCTGAAGAGCGGACTGTTAAGACAATGGGACATCAAGATACATATAAAGAAAACGAAGTTTACGCGGAGTTTCTGGCGAACTGGGATATTCATTTCTATTCCAAATATATCGATGCTTTGGCCTGCGCTACACCTCTAAAAAATCATACTGTTCTCGCTCCGGATTCCCGTATCCTGGATGTCGGTTGCGGCGTCGGGCAAGTCGTCTTAAAGCTAAAAGAGCGTGGATATTCGGCTCACGGCGTGGATGTTTCCCTGGCCAATATAGCGCGCGCTTCTTCACACTCCCCGGAGTGCGTTATCTATGATGGTCGGCATCTTCCTTTCGAGAATGAATTTTTCGACTCAGCTGGTGCCCTCAATGTACTGGAGCATGTGGAGGAGCCAGAAAATTTCTTGAAGGAATTAGTCCGGGTAATTCGTCCCGGGGGGCGTCTTGTGATTTCCTCTCCCAATTTTTTACGCGTGCTTGGGTTTAAGGATTATCATCCCAGAATGAGAGGAATTGCGAATAAAATGCGTAATTGGAAGTCGCTATCCAAGATTCGAAGGGAGATCAAAACGAATCCTGATTGTGTCCGCTTTGAGCGAATGCCCCCTATTGTTAAGGAAGTCTTTAGCCCCGACGATGATGCCATTATCGTGACCAATCCGCTCCAAATGAAATTTTTCCTGGAACGCTACGGATGCCGGGTTGAATCCATTGTTTGCACAGATCGGTACGTACACCCTCTTTTGGATTTGTGCCTGAACCTGACTCCCCTGCGCTATCTGATGTTTAATAGCTTTATCGTGGCAACCAAAAAAATTTCAGCTTAATCCAAAGCAACGGCCCTACCCTGCTGGATAGATTCTAAGGCCGCAAAAGTAAGGCGCATCGCCTGCCGGGACTCCTCATAAGGCAAGGGGTGAGGAGATTCCGCTTTCAAAAAACTTAACCAGGAAGCCATCTGCTCAGCGTGTCCCTTGGATTGAGCCTTCATCGTTTGGCATTTGCGTTTGCGATAAACCTGCAGCTTCTGGTAGTTATCCAGCTCTCCTACGAATCCTGAACCAAACACGGTCAGTCTCTCCTTGGGATAAGAACTATCCCCTTCAGCAGAATAGATCAACTGCCCACTGGAGCCATCGGCAAACTCTATATGAGCCGTTATGCTATCAGGAAATGGCAAAGCACCTTCCAGAGGCCAAGCTGTTTGAGCAAACACGCGAACCGGCCTACTGGAAAAAAGCCAGCAGAAGTAATCAAAAAAGTGACAAGCCTCCCCGAGAACACGTCCCCCGCTTTCTGTAAAGTTGGCATACCAATGCTTGGGGTCCAACTTGCCGGCCATCACCCGATAGACTGCGCTTTTGGGTCCCGGAGCGGATGAGACGACTTCTTTGAGTTTCACTGATAGCGGCGCAAAGCGACGGTTGAAACCGACCTGAATCGTACCGCCCTTATCAGCCCCCATCATGGCGTCAATCTGCACCAGCTCTTCACGAGTGAGACAAAGCGGTTTTTCGATAAAAACGTGTATGCCGGCATCCAATGCCCGGAGAGCAAGAGGTGCGTGCAGGTGGTGGCGTGTAGCAATAACAATCGCAGCGTTATTATTCTGCTTTAGAGCCTCCCCTACCTCTGTAGAGGCGACCTGAAATCCGAATTTATTTTTAACATGGTTCGCACTCAGGGCTGTTTGGTTCACAATCACACCAAAAGGAATTTTCCCGCGCAAATGAGGCAGCAACATCGTGCGTGCAAAATTTCCGGCTCCGATGACATGAAGCTGCGAAACCGGTGCGCTTAACTTAACGCGATCTTTCTGCTTTTCCATCCGGCCTATTTTGGCCGTTGCATTCTCTAAAATACTCGCAGATGCGCCAGCATACTCCAGGACAACCCCCACTTCTTTGGATTCCGGTTTAAGCAGCTCCTGATAAACGCTCAGAGAATCTTCAAACCTCACTCGATGGGTCGTGATCGCTTCCAGATTCAGTTTCCCCGCAGCCATCAAAGCCAAGCAGGCATCCAGATTTCTCTGCTCCGTCCAGCGCACATAACCGATGGGATAATCGCTTCCGCCCCACTCGTAAGAGGGATCATAGCGCCCCGGCCCATACGAACGTGAATAGCGAACATCAATCTCCTTCTCGTAATAAGTCTTCCAGGAAAGGTCTGTCTTGGTGTTGCCAACAATTACCAGCCGCCCTCTGTCACGCATGATTTCGACTGCCTGCTCAATCGGCCTATTACTTTGGGTCCCCGTACAAAGGTAAACCTTGTCTACACCGTTGCCAAAAGTCCAGGAGCGAACCTCATTAACCAGATCACCCGTGCTGACAAATCGCTCTGCCCCAACTTCGGTTGAAAACTTTTCCTTAGACTTCACCAGGTCCACCGCCATCACCCGCACCCCATTAGCGTGCAGTAATGCCGTCAAGAGTAATCCAATCAGCCCTTGCCCCATCACAAGCACCTGCTCACCCAGTTTTGCATCTCCCTGCCGAAGTGCTTGCATGGCGATGCTAAGAACCGTCGAATAAGCTGCCATCCAGTTTGGGACATTTTCAGGAATTTTTGCCATGAGGAGATCGGGCATTGCAATAAATTCTGCATGGTTGGCACACTCAGCCCCCGCACAAGCCACCCGGTCCCCCACTCTCAATCGCGTATTGCCCTCATCCACCGCGACAATAACCCCGGCCGCGCTATAGCCTAAAGGCGTGGGCGACTCCATTCGGTTGCGAACTTTTTGTAACGCACTCTTCCAGCCCAAATTCCGAATGCTCTCGATGACTTTTCTAACCTGGTCAGGTCTGGCCATAGCTTTCTGCAGCAAATTCATTTTTGCCTGCTCGACCTTCATCTTCTCGGTTCCGATACTGATTACCGAGTGGCTTACCTGCACCAAGGCACCCCCAGGAGGCGGCACGGGAACGGGCACTTCCTGTATTTCCAATCGCCCGTCCTGATATTGCGCTAGTTGCTTCATGATAAAAAACAGCAGTTAAGAGGCTGCATCCTTTTCTTGAGGTTCTCGGGAAGAACTCGGCGAAGGCAGCGCTTCTTCACGAACCGACTCATCCTTACCAACTTCCCAATTCAAAATTTTCTCAAAACAAAGCGTCTTTAAATTCCAAAGCCACCAGACACAAACAGCCATCGGAAATAAGACCCCAAGGACAAAAAACCATTGAAAGTGCGGTTGATAATAAGCGCAGTAATAAAGCAGATTTTTGAACCTTATGGCACCAACCATAACCATGCAGTACAGCGTGAAACCAGCCATGCAGGACAGTAAAATCGCACTGTTTAGGAGCATGAAGAGGGCAGCTTCAGCCCTCAAAGCCGGGGGCCCCAGAAATGCAGCCAGACGATAAATCACACGCGATAAAACCATCAAAGAATAGAGTGATGTTAGGATCAGTATAAAAACCATCGCGGCAAAGTAAAGCAAAGCCGGCTCTTGAGAAAACCAATAAAAAAAAGGCGAAAGCCCGCCTATGGCAATAAAGATGACCAATAGCTCATCCAGATTTTTGGTGAGCTTACTTGAATCAAGCTGAGAGGCTCGCACCAAATTGATTCCATAAACAATACAGACGGCCGCAGCGGTAGCCGGAAGAGCTCCGATCAAATCCCAATGGTTTGAAAAAAAAATCTTCCACTCGCTGGTAAAGAGGGTCTGAACAGCAAAAATCAAGTAAAGTGGCACACTCCAGAGCAGAACCGAAAGCCCGCGGTAAAGTTCAGCCAGGCGAGCTAAAAGCTCATCGGGTGAACCGGCGATTATCTTTTGTTCTTCTGCCATCATTCTACGGGGCAAATGAGAGATATGTATACTCTTTGAGCCCCTTTTCGTATTCATCCAGAAGACGCATTGCTTCTGAAGGTTTCATTAAATCATTACGAATAGCGCGGTCAATTTGCTGCTTCATTCTCCGCTTTAACTCCCGCTCATCATACTGAACCTCTGCGAGAGATTCCCGGATACTGCTACCTTCAATCACCTCTTCCACATAGTAACCGCTGGGCTCATCTGGGTCCAAAAAGACATGAATCTCGTTGACCCTACCAAATAAGTTATGCAGGTCACCCATAATATCCTGGTAAGCGCCCATCATAAAAATGCCCAGGTAGTAGGGTTCATTTCCCGATTCACCGTAAATGAGCCGATGCAGGGGCAGTGTCTGACGAAAATCCTTCAGATCTATAAAGCAATCCACCTGGCCATCAGAATCACAGGTGATGTCGCTCAGTATAGCCTCCCGGCTAAGCTCTTCATTCAGGCGATGAATCGGCATAATCGGGAAAAGCTGGTCTAAAGCCCAATTATCGGGAAGTGATTGAAAAACGGATAAGTTGCAGAGATACTGATCGCTCATGGAGACTTTGAGAGCCCGAATCTCTTCCGGGATATATCTCTGCTTCTGAAAAATCTCCACAACCTGGGCACTTACCTGCCAAAAAAGCTGCTCAATCATCGCCTTATTTTTGAGGTCCATCATTCCCAGCATAAACAGATCCTGAGCATCTTCTTTGTATCTCAGCGCATCGTGGTAGGCCTCCAGGGGGTTCATTTCACCCACTTCATCGTAGAGACGCAAAAGCTCTTTAACAAGCTGATGGTGCGATTCATCCGGTTTTATTTCTTTCCACCTGCGAGCCATTTCTATGGAGCCAAGCACGTCCGTCAAAAGCAAACTATGATGCGCAACCACGCTGCGGCCGCTTTCACTCACAATGGTTGGGCATGAAACTCCTTCGGCTTTGCAAATTTCCATCAAGTAAAAAACCAGATTGTTCGCATATTCCTGCATCGTGTAGTTGATGGAACTATCATAGGAGGTGCTGCTCCCGTCATAATCCACGCCTAAACCACCACCCACATCGAAATATTCCACCTGGAATCCCATTTGGCGAAGTTTGCAATAAAAGCGGGCTCCTTCCTGAACGGCTCTCTTAATCGGAAGAATATCTGAAATCTGAGAACCAACGTGAAAGTGAGTCAGCTTAAGGCAATGACTCAACCCATTCTGAATCAGGAGCTCTGCCGCTGCCATCAATTCGGGTGTATTCAAACCGAACTTGGCTTTCTCGCCTCCACTATCGGCCCATTTTCCGGTCCCTTTGCTGGTCAAACGAAGGCGGATGCCCAGCTGCGGTTCAACCCCCAACCGTTTGGAAATAGCCAGGATTTGCTTTAGCTCTTCGAATTTTTCGACAACGAGGATGACTTTTTTACCCAGTTTCAGCCCCAGAATTGCCATGCGAATATAAAGGGTATCTTTGTACCCGTTACAAATCAGAAGTCGTGTGGTAGAGTCCTGCATGGCAAGCGCTGCCATCAATTCGGGCTTACTCCCCACTTCCAAACCGTACTGGAACTCTTCTCCCGCATCCAGTATCTCCTCAATCACTTCCCTGAGCTGATTGACCTTTGCGGGAAACACTCCCTGATACACACCAGGATAACCACAGTCCGCTATCGCGCTTTGAAAGGCCTTATTCAGAGCTTTAACACGATGCCTTAGAATATCCTGAAATCGTACGAGCAAAGGAAACTTTAAATTTCTAGATTGAGCTTCTGCTACAATATCAAGTAGATCAATGGAGGCTCCCTCTTCATGCAAAGGCTTGACTATGACATTGCCCTGATCGCTAATATCAAAATAATTTTGCCCCCATCCGTCTATATTATAAACGTGTCTCGCACGCTGTAAGTTTTTGCTGGTGCGGACACTTTGGGGATTCTCCTGATCTTTGCCGGATTCACCGGCTGCAACAGATTCCATTTTGCTCATATCGCCGTGAGTCTTAATACCATCCTCACACTAAATAGCAAGAAAGATTATATCGGTTTTTCGGTGATAAAAATTTTAAAACGGTCTCTGCCTCTTCACCTGTGTCCCTGAGAACTTATAGGATTGAAAATAAGCTGGCGCAAAAGAACAACACTCTCTTCAACAATTCATTTTAACACCATTAAACAAAGTGAATAATGGCTTATCACCGTTCCAAGCCAAGTTTACAAACCAGCCTTCGACGACAACCTCATCAACTTTCCCAGATACGATAGACAGGCTTTCAGGAACCTGTCGTGGTCTCCATCCACCCTGCAGGCGCGCAACAAGATAAGACGGGCGTACAACAGGATGAAACAGGCGTGCTCAAACTGGCAGGGTTAAAAAGCTTCCAAATCAGATAACCGCCCGAGAGATTTTTGACATTGAATCCATGCTGCCTCAAGATGCGTTCAGCAACATATCCGCGAGTACCCGCTTGGCAAAAAACTACAATCTCTCTTTCTTTAGGCAACTCGGTTAAGCGTTCCCGCAGCGTCCCTAGAGAAATATTAACCGATCCGGGAATGGTGCCCAAATTAAACTCAGCCCCCTCACGGACATCCAATAAAAAGCTTCCCTCAGGAATGGAATCAGCATGAACAATCTTCGATGTGCCGTTGAGTACATTTTCGGCAATCATTCCTGCCATGTTCACTGGGTCTTTAGCGGAATTGTATGGCGGTGCGTAGGATAGCTCCAAATATCCCAGTTCAGACGCTGTCATCCCGTTACGCATAGCAGTCGCGATCACATCTATTCGCTTATCCACTCCTTTTACACCAACGATCTGAGCTCCTAAAATTTTCCCATCGGGTGCGAAAATCAGCTTAAAATTCAGGAGCGTGCCTCCGGGGTAGTAGGAGGCGTTGCTATTAGGACAGAGATAAATTTTTTCATAAGCAACAGACCTCTGTTTCAGGCGGGCCTCAGTTAAACCAACCATTCCGACGGTTAATTTGCCGGCCTTGAGAATGGAAGCCCCTATGCTGCCCCAATATTTGGTTTGAGCTCCCATGATGTTATCCGCCACTAAACGCCCCTGCTTGTTCGCAGGGCCCGCCAAGGGGATAGCTATTCTACCGCCTAAAATCGGATTTCGCACCTCCACGGCATCCCCGGCAGCAAAGATATCTGGGTCTGAAGTTCTTAAATATTCATCGGTAACAATGTGGCCATGAGTACCCAGCTCCAAACCCGCACTCCGAGCCAGATCCGAATTCGGTTTTACCCCGGCACAGAGGATGGCAAAATCACACTTGATCTGTTTCCCGTTATCCAAGACGACTCCAAGGTGGGATTCATTCGTTATAAACTTCTTTACCACCCTTTCAAACTCAAAGCGGATGCCGCTGGACTCCAGCTCCTTTGCCAAGGGAACAGCCATCTCTCGATCGACCGTTGAAAGAACATGATTACTCCTTTGGACAACAGTCACCTCCAAACCTTTTTCCCGAAGATTTTCGGCAGTCTCCAATCCCACGAAGCCAGCTCCAACGAGTGCCACACGTTTAGCTCCAGCGGTGATATGAAACAGCGCCTGGTCCATGTCGGCCAACGTCCAGAGATGCGTTACGCGAGGACTTTCTATCCCTGGAATCTGTAGAGGGACGGGAGATGACCCCGTGGCCAAGACCAACTTATCATAGCTTTCTATGTAAGTTTCTCCCCCTCTCATACGAACGGTCACATTCTTGGCAGTTCGATCAATCGATACAACCTCGCTTTCAATACGCACCTGAACATTAAACTGTCTCTTAAACCTCTCAGGTGTAACCACCAAGAGCGACTTCCGCTGTGGAATAACTCCCCCTAAGTGATAGGGAAGACCACAATTCGCATAAGAAACGTGGCTTCCTTTTTCAAGCAGGATAATTTCAGCTGCTTCATCGAGCCTTCTCAACCTGGCAGCAGCACTTGCGCCGGCTGCCACACCACCAATGATTACTACTTTCATCGACAAAACGGATCAGGAGCAGATTAAGCGGTTTCAGTTTTTTCAATAATATCTAAAACCTCCTGAGAAGATTGAGCATTCAGAAGACTCTGCCTGAAACGGTCATCCCTCGACATACGGCCTAACCTGGCAAGAATTTGAAGGTGAGTACTGACAGAGGGTGCTATGACCAGAAAAAACAACTTGGCCGGAACTGAATCGACAGCCCCATAAGCAACTCCTTTCTCATGCCGTCCGAAGACAACAACCGGAGTTTTCACCAAACCTACTAAGGCATTGCGGCAATGAGGGAAAGCCACACCATCACCCACACCCGTACTGCAAAGTTTTTCACGTTCCCTAAGTGCATCCAGGAGCTTGGCGGCCGCACCTGGTATATCCTTAATTTCCTCAATAAGAGCAACAAGCTCCTTTAAAACCTCTTCGGCACCTTCAGCATGAAGATGAAGAGATATTCTCTTCTCATTCATGCTCCCTCTCACTGTCAAACCCTGTTTCGGATCCATTCCCAGTATACTACCAGATTTTGGACAAAAATCCAGTCAGAGCTTTAATAACCTGTTGCTAACCGGATAAATTTTTCATTTCCATGTGATTCACGCAAAAATCAAATCGTTCATGGTTTGCAAAAGTTCTACCCTTTATGCACAATATGACCGGATATGTGTAAGAGTATCTATCTGACGACTGCAATCGATTACGTGAACGGCCAACCTCATTTGGGCCATGCTTATGAGAAAGTTCTCACCGATGTCCTGGCAAGGTTTCATCGCACCCAGGGTGCTGATGTTTTTTTTCTGACAGGGGCGGACGAGCACGGCCAAAAAGTTCAACAAGCGGCTCTTGCACAGAATAAATCCCCTCAAGAATACTGCGATGAATTGGCAATTTCCTGGAGCAATTTCATTGAAAAACTGGGCATATCCCACAATGACTACATCCGTACGACTCAGGCCCGACACAGTAAGGTCGTAACGACAATTCTCAGCAAGCTTTATAAAGAGGGGCATTTTTACAAGGAATCCTACAAAGGTTTTTACTCCACAAAAGAAGAGACCTTTTTGACTGAAAAAGACCGACTCCCGGATGGCTCTTTCGCGCCGATGTGGGGCGAGGTTCAGGAACTCATTGAGGATAACTATTACTTTAAGTTGGGCGTTCACCAGCAATGGTTGATTGATTACATTGAGTCTCACCCGGATTTTATCTATCCCGAGTACCGTAAAAATGAAGTATTGGGTTTTCTCAAAAACGAAAAACTCGGAGATCTTTGTATCAGCCGCCCCAAAGCTCGTCTCTCATGGGGGATTCCCCTGCCCTTTGACCCGGAATACGTTACTTACGTTTGGTTTGATGCCCTGGTGAATTACTTCACTATTGCAGCTGCCTACGGGGATACGCAAGTGCTGAGCAGCATCGGTCTCACCAAAGAAGATTTCCCTGAAACGGCTCAACAGGAGCGGCAGTTATGGCCAGCGGATTTCCATGTTATCGGCAAAGATATCGTTAAGTTCCACGCTGTTTACTGGCCCATCATGCTTAAGGCAATCGGAGCCCCACTTCCCAAGAAGCTCGCCGTGCACGGCTGGTGGCAGAAAGATAACCAGAAAATGAGCAAAAGCACAGGCAACGTGGTTGAACCTATAGCCGTGATTGAGGAATGGGGACTGGACGCCTTTCGCTACTATGTTCTGCGTGAATTGGAAGTTGGCCCGGATGGTAACTGGACAGATGCTGGTTTTGCATCCCGCTATCAGGCGGAACTGGCTAACGGTTTGGGAAATCTGATCAATCGCTCTATTTCAATGTTGGGCCGCTATCGGAATGGGGTTGTTCCTGCGCGGCATGATGAATTGAAAACGGATGCTGAAAACTCCTGTGCTGCGGCCTTTAAATGCTATTCTGAAATAAAAATTCAGGGTGCTCTCATTCGCATCTGGGAACTCATCAACCGGGCTAATCAATATGTGGATCAAACCGCTCCATTCAAATTGGCAAAACAGCCTGAACAGGCAGCCCGTCTGGACGAAGTGCTTTATAATTTGGTGGAAGTCTGCAGAATCCTCGCCGTTTTACTTTGGCCAGTGCTTCCAAAGACTTCAGAAAAAATTTACTCACAACTCGGACTTCATGATTCTCCTGATCAATGGTCATCATGCCAATGGGGCGGCTTGCAGCCGGGACATGTCGTTGGAAAACCCGAACCTCTTTTTCCCAGACGTGATCTGAATAAGTAAAAATGGGAATCTCCAAGAGAGAAAGTAAAAATCAAAAGCGCTACCATCCATTAAAAGGGGCTCACTGTTTTTTTTTCAATTGGGTGGTAGTGTTCCTTTGCCTTTTTTCCGGCTCCCATCTTTTTGCAGATCTAACCCCGTATTTTGAAAAAAAGCTCCCTGTTCAAACGCTGGCTTTAGTAGTTATCCCCGACTGTCAAGCACTGCAGGGAACAGCTCTTAAAACACCCCTGGGTAAACTTTGGAATCATCCACAGTTCAAGCCCCTGCGGGATGAGATTCAATCCCAGTGGGGCATAGCGTCCTTGTTTCAAACTAATTCCGAGCTTGCCTTTTTAAACGTCCCCGCACTGCAAAAGAAAGTCACTTCGGCTTTTCTGGCCCTCGTCACTGAACCTCAGTTTACTAACACATTTCTTCCCGAGCTCAAAGCCTCGCCAGTGCTGGGATTTGACATGGGAACAGAAACTGCGACACTCACGAACCTGCTTCACACCATGGCGTCGAGTGAAATCTTTTCATCACACCTCAAGCTGGAATCTTTCGAACAAACACAATTGATTGGAATACCGCTTTCTGCCCAACATTCAAAAGCTTTTTCGAAATTTCTGGATTTTTTCCCCGCCTCCTTTAAACCTGATCAGGACACCCCTGTCACCATATGGATTACTGCGGTAGATTCCTATCTTTTAGTTGAACTGAACGCACCGCAGGCCTCCAGACTTATCCTTCAAGCAACACGAGACCAGGTGCCTCATCTCTCTGAGCACCCGGAATGGGCGAAACATAAATACCATTTTCCCGATGCGGTTTTCTGGGGATGGGCTCATTTGAGCCCCATTATTCAGAAATGGGTTGAAAACGAATTGGCTGAAAATAGTAAAATTTCTCAAGCCGCCGGGAATGAAAGCGAAAATCCTTCTCCAGAGGCAACAGAGCAACCCATTGCAGAAAAAGAGATGCTCCTGCCCACGGTCGTCGGAAAGTTAGGCCTGGAATCCTTTCTTTCCGGAAGTGTTGCCGTTTTAGATACTCCTGCCGGCGTTTGCACGGATTATTTTATTTCTTCTCCGGAAGCCTCCCGGCAAGGTATAGCCAAAATTATTTCTCTGGAACCGGGCGATTGCTCGCCTCCGGAGTTTGTCACAAGGGATGTCTTGAGCTTTTCCAGAACACGCCTCAACTTCACTTCAGCCTGGGATGCGATTGAGAAAATGGTCGATGAGATTATGCCCGACGTAAGAGACCTTTTAACGGAAGCCCTTTTGCCCAGCATTTTGGAGGCAGACCCGAATTTTAAATTCAAAGAAAATTTTATAATGCCTCTGGGCAATGATGTTACAATCTGCCAAAGGCTCGGAGCTAATGGTGAAAAAGAGGCGATTCGTTTCATACAAGTGGCTGATGGTAAGAATTACATCCAGACTGTTAAAAAACTGATTTCGATTCTCGCGCCCATCCCCACCATTGAAAAAGAGGTAGCTAATTATGAAATCACTTCAATTCCTTTGCCCGATTTGGAACTAAGCGCCTCTGATTTCAAAACCAATTATTGTCACCTGGCCTTTAAGGATGGGGTGTTTGCTTTCAGCACTGAATATAAGCTGGTTGAAGATTTTTTAACTCCTTCAGAAAAAAAGGAAAAATTATCTTCGCTTCCTCGATTGGAATCCGCTGCGCAATCAATTGGGGTTCTTTCTGCCGGTTTTTTTGAGTATACCGACAGTAAGCTCGTTGCCGGCAACTACTATAAAAAGCTCAAAAGTTTTTTGGCTCAGGACCAAACAAATACATTTTTGGTTCCTGTTTTTACCTTCCTGGCGCAGGATGTTAATGTGAATTTCGGGTTTTTAAAAAACAAGGTATCCCCATCTCTCTTGCCCGAATTTGACTCTTTTGCAAATTGCTTTGATTTCTCTCTGAGCGCGTTCCAAAGTACACCTGAAGGATTCACTTTGAGAACGATACTACCGGCCGCTCTCGAAAATAAGGCGCCTGATTCTCCTGTTGAGCCACCTGCGCCAGCCACTCCCCCTGAACAAATTGAGCCACCAAAAGAGCCTGTTAAAACGGAAACTGAGCCAACTCAGCCCGTCACCCCGCAAATCCATGAGCCGGAGCTGATGGACCCTCTGCCGGCTGGACCAGACCCCACGGAACCTTTGCCGCCCTAGATAATCCCTTTATATTATGAGGTTGTTTTATAACATTCTATTTCTGATTTTTTTCGTTGTCTCCTTACCCTATTACTTTTGGCGTCTTTGGCGGCGCGGCAACTGGCAGCGCGGTCTTTCTCAACGTTTTGGTTACTACCCGCCCCTATTTTTATCTGGTGAAAGAAAACGCTTACTCTGGTTCCATGCGGTGAGTGTGGGTGAGGTAAACCTCTGCGTGCAGCTGATTCAACAGTTCGCCCGCGAGCGTCCTCAATTTCAAATTGTAGCCAGCACAACCACTACGACAGGAATGGCAGAGCTCACCAAAAAACTTCCTGAAGAAATTATCAAAATATACTATCCCATTGATTGGAATAAGGCCGTCAAAAAAGCACTGGACACCTTTCAACCTGAAGCGATCGTCCTAATTGAAGCAGAGATTTGGCCCAATTTCCTTTGGGAGGCCCAGCGGCGCCATATTCCTCTTTTCCTTTTTAATGCCCGCCTTTCCAAACGTTCTTTTGGCCGCTACCGGAAAGCCAGCTTTATTTTTCGAGATATATTTTCCGGATTCACAGCCATTGGCGTTCAAGACGAAACCGATCGTGAGCGCCTGATCGCTCTTGGAGCCTCTCCTCAAAACATTACTCTTACAGGTAATCTGAAGTTTGATGGTGCTCCACTTTCGTTGGATGAGAAGCTTGATGTTCCCCAGATGCTTAATCTTCTGGGCGTTCCTTCCGATGCACCCATACTGGTAGCCGGCAGCACTCATGCCGGAGAAGAAGTTCTTTTGGCAGAAATGGCTCTTCGCTTGAAAGCGCAATTTCCAAATTTTTTCCTGATCCTGGTTCCACGCCATTTCGAACGTTGTAAAGCGCTGATCCCGGAGTTAAAAGCTACCGGCATCCGGTTTGTCTTGCGGACCGATATTCCCCAATCTCTTCCATCACATGGTGGAGGGATTGACTGTCTGCTTGTTAATACCACCGGCGAACTCCGTTATTTTTATGGAGCAGCCACTCTCTGCTTTATTGGCAAAAGCCTCACGGCAAAGGGCGGACAAAACCCGATTGAACCGGCAGCTTTAGCCAAGCCCGTTCTGTTTGGACCTAACATGCAAAATTTCTCCTCAATCGTTGAGAGCTTCCTCTCTCATGATGCGGCTCTTCAAGTGCCGGACACCAACAAGCTTGAGCAGCAGATTGTTTCGCTTCTTTCCAATTCGAATCGTCGCAATATGCTGGGGGCTCATGCTCGTGAAGTCGTTCTGAAAAATCAGGGCGGCGTAAAGCGGTCCTTACAGATTCTCTGTTCGCATATTAAGTCCGAATAGTCTATGCGGGATTCAATTCACCTTCGAGGTGTCCGCCATCATAACCTCAAAAACGTGGATGTTGATATCCCCATCGGGAAGCTGACTGTTTTCACCGGCGTGAGCGGCTCAGGAAAAAGCACCCTGGCTTTTGATGTTCTTTATGCAGAGGGTCAGCGCCGTTATATTGAGACCTTTTCTCCTTATGCACGGCAGTTTTTTGATCGGATGGATAAACCGCAGGCTGATCGAATCGAGAATATCCTCCCGGCTATTGCTATTGAGCAGAAAAACTCAATCAAGACCAGTCGATCTACTGTAGGCACTTTGACTGAAATAGCCGATTACCTGAAAGTGCTCTGGCCTCATGTATCGGTCCCTTTTTGCCCTCAGTGCGGGAAAGAAATTAGCCCCTTTCCCGCTCATTGTATCTGGGAAGCCTTCAAGAAAGCTTCTCCTCAAACCGAAGTTTGTCTCATTGTTTTCACCGTTCAACTATCAGAAAAAATTTCTTCCCGGGAATCCCTTTCCTGGATTCAGGGGCTGGGATATGGCCGCGCTTTGATTGAAGGGAAAGTAACGCGTCTGGAAGAGATCGAAGAAAATCATCCTTTTCCGGAGCTCTTTATCATTCAGGATCGGGTTCATTGTTCTCCAAAATTCCAAAAACGTTTTACCGATAGTTGCGAGCAAGCTTACAAATATGGGCATGGACAACTTCTCGTCCTGGATGCCGCCAATCCTGACCTTTCTCTGGCCCATTCCTTTTCGAATAAAACCGAATGTATAGACTGTCACGTCACTTTGCCTAAACCAACTCCGGGTCTCTTCAGCTATAATCATCCATTGGGTGCCTGCCCCGTTTGCCATGGCTTTGGCAGAACGATTGGAATTGATATGAACCTGGTTATACCCGACACTTCTAGGACACTCAGAGAAGGCGCGGTTAAACCTTGGCAGAGCGGAGTCTCTAAAGAATGTCAACTGGACTTGCTGCGAATGGCACCGAAGGCGAAAATTCCGCTGGACGTTCCATTCAAGTCTCTAACCCCTAAACAACAGCAATGGGTCATTGAGGGCGACCCGCTTTATGAGAAAGATGAAAACCACACCTGGCCCAAAACCTGGTACGGAATCAACGGTTTTTTCAAATGGTTGGAGAGTAATACCTACAAAATGCACATTCGCGTTTTCCTTTCGCGCTATCGTTCCTACCGGGAATGCAAGGCATGCAGGGGAAGCCGCTTTATTCCGGAATCACTCTCTTTCAAAGTTCCCAATCCGTTAAAGGATAATAGAGAATCCGTAACACTTTCTCAGTTTTACGATTTGGAGCTGAGTGATGCCTACAACTTTATTCAGGCTTTACAGGAGCGCCATAAGTTTAAAGGTCCCGTTGAGTACGCCCTGAAGGAAGTTCAAAATCGGCTCTCCTATCTCAACGAAATTGGCTTGGGCTACCTAACCTTGAACCGTCAAACGCGAAGCCTATCCGGAGGGGAAACCGAACGTGTCAACCTCACCAGCTGTTTAGGCAATCGCCTGGTGAATACTCTCTACATTTTGGATGAGCCCAGCGTCGGTCTACATCCGAGAGACACAGAAAGACTGATCAACACCATCAAACAATTGCGGGACATCGGAAACACCGTGGTAACCGTGGAGCATGAAATGATGGTCATAGAAGCGGCGGATCATATAATCGATTTAGGCCCCCAGGCAGGTGCACGCGGCGGCCAGATTGTCTTTCAGGGAAGCTATCAGAACTTTATTGATTCCAAAAAATCCCGGACCGCCGGGTATGTCAGCGGAAGATTGATTATCCCGCTTTCCACATCTCAAAAAAGCCGTCCTAAACATTTTCTGAAAATTCGTAAAGCATGCGCAAATAATCTGAATGGGCTCGATATAGACATCCCCCTGGAGCGTTTTGTATGCATCAGCGGAGTGAGCGGTTCGGGTAAAAGCACTCTGCTTAAAAGCATCATCCATCCCGGTGTCCAACAAGTCCTGGATTCGAACCATCAGGTCCATTCGTTAAATATCGATTCGGAAAATCCAGCTACGGCTTCTGCAATTCAATTCCCCGCAAAACTCATTACGAATCTCTTCCTTGTGGACCAATCGCCTATTGGAAAAACGCCCCGGTCCAGCCCGACCATGTACGTTGGCGCTTTTGACGATCTGCGGCAGTTTTTTATTTGGAAACTGAAAGCCGGCGGAGTCGAAAGCTTTTCACCGGGACATTTCAGCTATAACTCCAAGCTGGGTCAGTGCCCTCGATGCCGAGGTCTGGGATTTGAAGAAATTGAGATGCAGTTTCTCAGCGACGTTTACACGCGCTGTCCCGAATGCAATGGGACTCGCTTTAATGCCAAAGCCCAGGAGGCCGTCATAGAGGTAAAAAATCCCCTTAAAACTGATGAATCTCTTTCACTGAACATTGTTGATTTTTTGGCCCTGACGGTTGATGAGACAATTTCTGTTCTGAACCAATTTCCTGAGTGTAAATATGCGCAAAAAGCTTCTGCCAAACTCAGTCTCATTCAGCAAACCGGTTTGGGATACATCACCCTGGGCCAGCCGCTCAACACCCTCTCCGGAGGCGAGTGCCAGCGACTCAAACTGGCCGCTCGTATCGCAGAATCCTGCACCGCCTCCCGGAGCGGCAAAGAGCAGCCTTTCCTTTTTTTATTCGATGAACCCAGCACAGGCCTTCACTTTGATGATATTGTCGTTCTATTGAAGCTCTTCAACAATCTGGTTAAAGCTGATCACTCCGTAATCGTCATTGAGCACAATCTGGATATTATCAAGTGCGCTGATTGGCTGATCGATATGGGGCCTGAAGGGGGATTCAAGGGCGGACAAATCATCGCGCAGGGACCTCCTCAAGAAGTTGCCTCCAACAATTTCATCCACACGTGCCGCTTTTTAAAAAAATACTGTTTTTGAACATCCCCATTGATCTTTCTTGACTTTTTAAGCCAGATTATTCAAATAGGAGTGTATGGAAGAGAGTAAAAAGGCATCCTGGCAACAACGCCTTCTAGTGGGCGGGAACATCAAGTTTACTTTGCTGCGCATTGCCGGCCTTGTTGTTTTTGTTTTTCTACTAATTAAATATGTGATGATCCCCGTTCGATGCGAGGGGCTCAGCATGGAACCGAATTATCCAGATCGGTCCATCCATCTGGTTTATAAATTGGCCTATTGGCATTCCAGCCCCCAGCGCGGAGACGTCATTGCCATCAAAATTGGAGAGGCACAAAAAATATTACTCATGAAGCGTGTGATTGGCCTACCCGGTGAAAAAATCTCCATTAGCGATGGTGTGGTTCATATCAACGGTGAACCTCTTGAGGAACCATGGGTACAAAAAAAACGTCTCCCCTGGAATCGTAAGGAGGTCGAGCTCAAACCTGATGAGTACCTGGTCATTGGGGATAACCGCTCTATGCCCATGCAGATGCACGAGTTCGGAGAAGTAAGCATAAAACGGATTCAAGGAAAAATCATCAAATGAAAAAATGGCTTCCCAAACTTTTAAAACTCTGCGTGCTTGCCCTGATTGTCTGGTTTGCATGGGGGTACTTTTTCCCGTCGGAGACCCAGCGTATTTGCAAGCGCTTAAACTCATTTTCCAGGGCTGTTTCTTTTGCCAGTGGAAGCTCTCTTGTGATTCGCATGGCAAAAGCAGAGGGGTCTCGTGATTACTTCGCCACCAACGTTGTCGTCACCCTGGATGGTGTCCACACACAAGCCGAATCCATTACCGGTCGTGCTGAGGTAATGAATATAATCTCCTTAGCCCACACTTATCTTCAAGAGCTGGATCTGAAATTTGAGGACCCGATTGTTAAAGTGAGCCCCGATAAAACTCGAGCAACCATGGATGTCATCGGAAGAATTATAATTGATGAAAGCCGCCGCGACAGGATACACCAGCTTCTTCGGATGAAATGGATAAAAACCAACGATAAATGGAGAATTGAGCGCGTGGAAACACTCAAAATGTTAGGACGTGAAACAGGAACGGATTTCGGTTCAGCCTTTAATGAGCAATAAAAAAATCCCCTGGTTCGTCAGTGGAGATGTGGATGGATTCTTCGGTCTCTTCACAGATAATCTTCTCCAACTTATGCTGATTATGGTGCTTTGCACCACAGTCTGCGGTTTTGATTCCAAGCTACTCAATGGTCAGGTCATGACCGGGGCAGCAATTTCCTTGATATTCGGCAATCTTTTTTATGCCTGGCAGGCACGTAAACTGGCTATTAAAACAGGAAACCCGGCAATCACCGCTCTGCCCTACGGCATCAACACCACGACTGTCGTTGCCTTTATTTTCCTGATTATGGGGCCGGTTTATCAGAAAACCGGAGACCCCATTCTGGCTTGGAAAACTGGTGTATTTGCCTGTCTTATCAGCGGAATCTTGGAGATTATAGGCGCATACTGCTGTGATTGGTTGAGAAAAAATGCGCCTCGGGCCGCACTTCTTTCAGCCTTGGCCGGAGTCGCCATTTCTTTCATCGCAATGGGTTTTGTCTTTCAGATATTCGCCAGTCCCATAATAGCAATAGCGCCTGCCTTTCTCCTGATTGCCGTCTACGGCGCGAAAATCAATTTTCCCGGCCGTATTCCCGGGGGAATGATTGCCGTCCTGATGGGGACTCTAGCGGCCTGGGTATCACGCTGGATGGGATATGATTTATTTGTTCCGCTGGCAGAACCTTGGGAACCCAAGCTTTACCCGCCCATCCCTGTATGCGGTGATCTTTTCGCCTTCATTCTTTCAGGTGATGGGTGGCAATACTTTGCAGTCATTATCCCCATGGCAATCTTCAGCGTGGTCGGTTCACTGGAAAATCTGGAAAGCGCTGACGCAGGAGGAGACCATTTTCCAACCCGCTCCAGCCTGCTGGTAAACGGATTGGGAACCATGGCCGCCGCACTCTTCGGCTCTCCTTTCCCCACGACGATTTATATTGGGCACCCCGGATGGAAGCAAATGGGCGCACGCCACGGATATTCAGTTTTAAACGGGGTAATCGTGACTCTCCTCGTTTTTATCGGAGGCATTACCCTTATTCTCAAAGTTGTCCCTCTGGAGGCGCTTTTGGGAATCCTCCTCTGGATCGGGCTCATTATGACCGCTCAAGCTTTTCAAGCCAGTCCGCCTCGCCATTCCATGGCGGTGAGTATAGGGCTCATTCCCTGTATAGCCGCATGGGTACTCCTTGAAATTGAAACCGCTTTACAAAAAGCCGGCACAACGCTCTTTGATGTGGCTCCTAAATTTGGCGACAGCCTTTACATTTACGGCCTTATCGCTCTGAGTCAGGGCTTCATCCTCACAGGGATTCTACTGTCTGCAATTTGCGTTTTTTGTATTGAGCGCCAATTCCTCAAAGCCGCAGTCTGGTGTGCCGTTGCCGCTCTATTATCCTATTTCGGGATTATCCATGCCTTCACATTGACCGAGCGTGGAATAGAAAGTCTCTACACCTTGAATGCCGCACCCCAATTCGTCATTGCTTACGGATTTACCGCTTTACTCTTTGTGGGGCTTCGATTCTTTTCAAAAAGGGAAAACTCTTTTTCAAAAAAAGATATCTCGTAATCTCAAATAATCGGCTTTTTAACAGTGAGCAAAATGAGTTTTTTCTTCCTCCCCCCACTGATTTCTGCAAGGATAAATTCTCCCTAAACTGGGAAAAACTTCAACCTCGCTCTGTTCAATCATCCCCGGTTCGATCGTTATTTCCCAATATAATGAGGATATTAAGCGTGTTATAAAGATTTCTCCCGATAGAAATCCGTGAAAATCCTTGTAAAATATGGGTACAAATGGCGTCACCCTAAGCCTGGGCACCGCATTGTGTTGTCGTGTTGCGTAAAAAACGCACCCAGAGAGTCAAGGAATATCGAAAGACAGGATCATCGTATTTTTTATTTTAATACAGCTTCTTTTCAGACTTTTTCTCACGTTTCTGTTTTTTGAATTGACCTGCCGGCGACACTCAGCTATGGATAAGGGGCTTTATGTTTAGAACATTAAGACAGCATAAAACTTGGTTGTGGGGCATCCTCATCATTGTGGTGATCATCTCCTTTGTTATTTTCTTCTCGCCCGATGTAAATCGGAACCCTGAAGCTGGACCAGCCACTGTGGGTCGAATGGATGGTAAGCCTGTTGACAGAGACACATTCATGGCCGCTCATATCGAGGCAGACCTACTTTATTTCCTGAATAACGGCCAGAGGCCTCAGGAAGGCCGTGGTGGCTGGGATGGAGAAAACGAGGCTAAGCAGCGCCTCATCCTTAAGGATCGTGCTGCCAAGGCCGGTATTAAAGTGAGCTCCGAAGCCGCTACTATCTGGCTTCAAAGCCTACCTATTTTTAAGGATAAAACGGGTAATTATTCCCCGGCCCTCTACGAGCGCTTCGTCACAACTCTCCTCAACCCCGCCGGTTACAGCAAATATATGCTTGAAGAGCTCGCCAAAAGCGAAATGGCTATCAAGCAGCTCATCACTACTGTGGGGTTGCCGGGAGCAATGGTCTCCCCCCGTTATGCGACTACTTCGCTCCAAGCTCAGAAAGAAATTTATGTGGCTGAGCTGGCCACCTTCCCTCTTTCAAACTTTCTGGCTTCGTTGGAAAATATAGCTGAGGCTGATCTCCAGCAACACTACACCAACCGGATGTCCTCCTATCGAATTCCGGAAAAAATGCAGGTTCATTATATTGAGTTTCCAGCCACGAATTATTTTGATGCCGGGATGGCTCTTTTTACCCAAAAAGAAAAGGTATCCGCGGCTGAGTTTGCTGATAAGATTTATAAGGATAATGATCCTGAGCTCTACGTTGATGAGGAAGGGAACACCCTTTCTGAAGCGGCCGCAAAGGAGAAAATAATCACAGAAATTCATAAAGCATATTCTTTGCGTGCGGCTCGTGCTGCCGCTGCTGAGTTTATTAACACCTACTTTGCCGCAGAAAAGTTTTCCGAGCAGGATTATATGGACGCGGCCAAAGCCAAAGGATTAACTCCCAAGCTCAGCGAGTCGTTCTCAAGAACCGATGGCAAGCCCGAAGCATTGGATTTCCCTGCCACGTTTGCACAAGCAGCATGGAACCTCTCTTCAACCAATGCGGTAATTCCTCCGGTTGTTGGACAGACCAATGTCTATGCAATCTGCTTTGCAGGCAAGATTGAATCAAAAACTCCTGAATATTCTGAGGTAGCCGATAAAGTTTTGGAGGATTATAAAAAGGCCGAAGCAGTGAAGGCATGCAATGCTGCAGCCCGGGCTTTTGCGACAAGTGTGACGAACCTGCTGGCTACAGGCAAAAGCTTCCAGGAAGCCGCTACCGAATCCAAGGCTCAGTTCACGGCCATTCCTGAATTTACCGCCGATGCTAAGGATGTGGATATCGAACTCCCGGCTCAGTGGTGGCAGATCAAGAATGCCGTTTCATTCAAGACAGCACCTGCTGTCTGCTCACCTATTATCCCGGCTTCGCCTCTTTCCACGAATGCCGCGGCAGCCGTTGTTTATTTGAAGGAACGCAAACCTGCCGATCCTGCTGTTGTGGAAGCCAAACTGGCAAACTATACCAAGGGTCTACTCGCTGACAACCTCCAAAGCGTTTTCACCGAGTGGTTCATGCAGGAATATGATAAAGCCAACTTTGAGACGGCCAGGGATATTGAAAAGAAGAAACAGGAAGCTCAGGAACAGGCAGCTCGCGAAGCAGAAGCTCAAGCAAGCGCCTCAACCAATCAGTGGACTCCTGCATCTGGCACAACGAACGCGCCCGCAAAGCCGATTATCACTCCTCCTGCGGCGCCATCTACTAATTAATCAGAATTTTATTTAATGGGCGACATCATCAAACTATCGTCGCCGGCAACGAAGGAAAGCGAAATTCGCTCTCACTATTGGGAAATCCCCGTTCTTTTTGAGGATGGGGATTTACTCATAATAGATAAGCCTTCAAATCTGCTGGCCGTTCAAAATTATTCCCCTGTAGAAGCACTCAATATTCAAAGTCTCTTTGCTAGAGATATTGAGCGTAAGGCCACTTGGGTCTCATCCCGCGAAGGCCTGACTGCTTTAAACTGCCTTTACCCCTTAGATGCAGATACCAGCGGCGTTCTCATTTTTACCAAGACGCAAAAAGCTCAAGAATGTCTAAAAAACCTCTTGGGTAGCGAAAAGGAGTTCCGCACATATCACGCCTTGGTGCATGGGAAACCACTCAAGGATGAATTCACTATCCAGGCCGGATTGATCCCCCACCCCAGACGATCTGACTTGATGAAAGTCGATGTGAAAAGAGGAAAAAAGAGTATCACCCGCTTTAAAATTTTAGAAAGCTATAGCGGTTACACTCTGCTCGAATGTTACCCTGTCACGGAGCGATACCTCCAAATCCGGGCTCACCTTCGCTATATCAAATGCCCTGCCGTATGTGACTCTTTCTACTATGGCAGGCCTCTTTACCTCTCCTCACTTAAGCCTAAGTATCGACCCAACACCAAGCGTGAAGAGCGCCCCCTCATGGGCCGCGCAGCATTGCACTGCTCTCGAGTTGAAATTCCTCATCCCGGAAGCTCTCCTTCTATTGTTATTGAGTCGCCATTACCCAAAGATTTCAAGGTTTCCATTAAAATGCTCAAGCAATATGGAGTCAAACGCTGGGAGCATTAACTGACTCCTCTCTGAATTTTGCCGTGCCGGATATTCTCTTAGTCGCGATCAATGCTAAATATATTCACTCCAGCATAGGGCAACGGAGCCTTCTGGCCAATTCGGGAGAACTGAAAACTCGAGCCAAATTGGTCGAGTTTGATATTCGCAGACGCGCGTCTGAGGTTGCTGAGCAGATTCTCAAATATCATCCCAAAATTCTCGCATTTGGAGTCTATATTTGGAACGTGGAGTTGGTCACTGAGGTCGTCCAGCTCGTTAAAAGAATAAGACCTGAAATAACTCTTCTTCTGGGTGGGCCGGAGGTCAGTTTTCACGCGGACCATCCAACCGTATCACAATTCGCCGACTATATCCTCTGCGGAGAATCAGAAATATCTTTTCCAAAAATATGCAGGCAAATACTCTCCGGCAGCTCCCCCGAGAATAAAGTTATTTTTGAGGAGAAGCCTCTTCTGGACACCCTGGAGCTTCCATACGATCTTTATACGGATGCTGACATTCTCAATCGCATTCTTTATATCGAGAGTTCTCGAGGTTGTCCCTTCGGCTGTGAATTTTGCCTCTCCTCCCTGGATAAAAGAGTGCGCTTTTTCAATCGGAAGAAACTCTTTTCTGCATTGGAAACCCTCCTGAATCGCGGAGCTACTCAGTTTAAGTTCACTGACCGCACTTTTAATATCAATACCCCGTATGCATGCGAGCTTTTGCAGTTTTTCCTGGATCGTCTGAGGCCCGGTCTCTTCCTACATTTTGAGATGGTGCCCCATTTACTTCCTGAAGATCTAAAAAAACTTCTGGTACAATTTCCTTCGGGCGGGGTCCAGTTAGAGATCGGCATTCAAACATTAAACCCAGAGGTTTCTCTCCGCATCTCACGCACTCATATCGCTGAAAGTTCGGTTCAAAATCAATCACAGGACAAGGACTCGAAAATCGCTCTGAAGAAAAAAGAAATCCTGCTTGCGGAAAAAAATATTCGCTGGATTCGCGAAAACACGGGAGTCCACGTCCACGCGGATTTGATTGTCGGGCTGCCCGGCGAAGACGTGGAAAGCTTTGCCCGAGGATTTGACACCTTGCTTTCGTGGAATCCCCAGGAAATACAGGTGGGTATTTTAAAGCGTCTACGCGGGGCTCCCATTGACCGTCATACAGAAGAATGGGGGATGGTTTACTCTCCTCTGCCTCCCTATGATGTTCTCAAAACCAGCCATATCTCCTATGAGGAAATATGTGATCTGAAGCGATTGGCCCGATTCTGGGATTTGATTCAAAACAGCGGGCGCTTCATACAAAGCTCCTCACTTATCTGGCAATCCCAGGCCTCTGCATTTGCCGGTTTCATGGAATGCTCCCGCTGGCTCTTCGAGAAATTAAATCGGCAGAGTGAAATTGCTCTACCACGGTTGGCCCGATTGCTTGAAGAATTTCTGGTTACCGTTCGAGGGCTCGCCTCCGAGACCGTCCATAATCTTATTGAGAGCGACCTCACCCATTCATCGGCAAAACAAAAAACTTCGACTCATACCAGCCGCCAAAACCGCAGGATATAAAGTCGAAGCGAAGAGGTTTATGCTAAACGAGAAAACCTATTTCTCCAGCTTTTCAGAATTGATATACCAGGAACCATCCGGGTTCACTGTCCTAAAGAAGCAGGATTTATAATACTCGTGGCAGGCGGCGCCTGTCTGGTTGACCTTAACCAAAAGCGTGTCGCCATCACAATCGAAAGAAAGCGATACAACCTTTTGGAAGTGCCCGCTGGTCTGGCCTTTGACCCAATACTCCTTGCGGGACCGGCTCCAGAAAACGGTATGGCCCTCCTTAATTGTTCTTTCAACAGATTCTTTATTCATCCAGGCCATCATCAAAACCTGCCCATTTTGAGCATCTTGCACTATCGCTGGTATGAGGCCATCTGCATTGAATTTTAATAAGTCAATAAAACCCATCCCGCAAAAGATAAACACTTCACCTTCCGTTGTAAAGAGACTTAAACCCGGCGGCGGAGAAGATTGTCTTTGCTTTCCACACCCATTTTTGGTCAAATCGTCCGCGTATGAAGTTACAATCAATTTTATTATTGGGGGCTTGCCTCAGCCTCCAGGCTATGACTGAGGCACCTGTGGATTCGTTTTTGGGAGATTGGAAAGGTTCAGTAAAGCTGGGTTCCAGCGAGAAAGAGGTTACCCTCTGCATGATCCCTCTGGGGAACGATCGCTATGAAGCTCGTTTCTTTGAGGAATTAGGCAAACAGGATCAACCTCTATTCTTCATCACCGGAACGATCAAAGGAGACTCAGACAAGGCAGAAATCAAATTCCTGGACAACGATGCTTTCAGCCTGGATAAAGTCCAAAAAGCTGTCTCCGGCGGAGTTGTTCTGGATGCCAATCTTTGGTCCGGAACCATCTCTAAAGGTAATCTCAGTGGAGTCATCGCTGGCAAACAGGAAGGCTCCTTTACGTTCAAAAAAACAACCCGCACCTCTCCGACTATTGGACTTAAGCCGCCGGAAGGCGCCGTTGTTCTGTTTGACGGAACGGAGAAAAGCAAAGAAAACTTTGTAGAACACGGCAATAATCAACCTATCCGCTGGGAAATCAAAGAAGGCGGAGCACTCGAAGTCAACGGAGGCAACATCATTCCTAAAAAAGGATTTGGAGATTGCACCCTGCATTTGGAGTTTCGCTCTCCTTTTTACCCAGACCGTTTCGGCCAAGCCCGCGGCAATAGCGGTGTCTACATTAACGGATCCTATGAGCTGCAAGTATTAGACAGTTACGGCTTGCCCGGTTGGGATAATGAATGCGGTGGAATTTACCAGATCAGCCGTCCATCAGTGAATGCCTGTTTCCCTCCAATGCAGTGGCAGACGTATGACATTGATTTCACAATGGCCCGTTTCGATGCGGAAGGCAAGAAAGTCAAGAATGGCCGTGTGACCATTAAACATAACGGCATCGCCATCCATCAGGACCTGGAACTGTCCAAAGCTACACCAGGAGCTATTAACCCTTCCGAACGCGATTTAGTCGGGATTCTCTTGCAGGATCATGGAGATAAAGTTCAGTTCAGAAATATATGGGTACTGGAGAAATAACTCTCTAGTTTGATATTCTCCTATTTTAACAAGGACGCCTGAAGGCGTCCTTTTTTTATTCCTCGTTCGGAATCTCTTTTTCCTTTATCAAGCTGATCTCTTCCCACGCTTTAATTCGGAAAAAAGAATTCGTCGTATTTAAAGGCAAGGGAGAGCCGATAAGGGGATGAAGCCTGGCTTGTGAATCCCCCAGAAAGGAGGTTTTTTCAGCCATGGTTATTTCGCGCCCCACCAAGAACCCAACCACTCTCACCTCATTGGTTACGATCACGTCCGTTGCTGGAGCATAAATTCGGGCGCAAAAAGAGTCGTTCGGCGTTCCCTGCAAAACCAATCGTGGGACAGGTTCTGCATCTAACGCTCCTCCCCAGACGGTAAGACGATTCCAGTTTTTTTCGACCGTCGCAAAAGCTTTCGTTCCCAGCGTAAGATTCCCGATTGGGAAGAGAACCATCTGAGCCCCCTCTTCCATCGTAATTGGCTGCTCTGTCAGAGCATATTCTGCGGGAAGCCGCAAGTTGATCACAGCTCCACTCTTTAAAATGAAAGGATACGGTTCGGGAGCAGTAATTTTATAATCTCCCGCCGCTTCAAACTGGTAGGCCATGATCGGAGCCTCCTTCGTTCCGATATTCACCAAAGGAGCATCAGCAGAACTGGCTTCTTCAGGAGCTTTCCGTGGCGGAAATGGAGCCCAGTTCAATCTCGTAACCAAATAGTTTGTTTCATAGCTCTGTTTCTCATTAGCCAAAAATTCGGACGAACCTATCACAAGGATATTTTCTTTGACGCCTTCGTTGCTGTTCGTCTCCCCATCACCCTCTTCATGAGGAACGTCCAAACCCAGGGGAGGGAGCGGGCCGTTGATCAAGTAGTGTCCCTGAATAACGTTGCTGCCCAAAAAAACATCCTGATTGGGGTAGGCCATAGAAAGCGCCGTCATTAAGAGATTCGTTTTTCCACCCGTATCCAGCTGGTTGGTGCCGGAAAGCTTCACCCCTCCCAAGAAATTAAATCGTCGTATAGTGATGAGTTCACCCTGCAAAAAGTTGGTCGAGATATTGTCTTGTTCCACGACCTCAATTCTAATGAGCCTCAAAAGGGGATGCTCTTTCTGACCGGCAAAATTGATTCCTAAAGAATAGATCTCAGACTCCTCTTCAGAAAGAGAGTGGAAACCCGATACGTAAAACAAATCCCCGTCACCAAGCTCCTCCGGTTGGGCTAATATTTTGAGTTTATCATTTGTGGGGAACCCCCAGTCCGAATAGCGTCCATCATTGGTAACCCAACGTTTCTCCAACTTTTCCTTGATCGTAGCATCTTCCAATGAGGTCGGCTCAACCTTGGCGGAAACCAAATACTGCAGAGCCTCATTAGCTCCGGATTCGGCCGCTGTCAGAGCAAAACGGGACAGCATCAGAGACCTTTCGACTTGGGACTCTCGAACCGTCAACGAGATAAAAAAGAAGAGAGTCCCCGTTGTTAGAATTAAAATCGAAAGGACAAAGATGAGAGCAAAGCCCCGGCAACTGGAAACAGGTTGAACGTTTTTCGAATTCAAGTTACTTCATTTCAAGCTCAGGACACCATTGAAATATCCAATGGATTCGGCCACTCCCGGCAGAACATCATTCATATCTTTTGTATACTCCAAGCTGCACACCCCGGAATACCCCACTTCCTGCAAAGTATCAAAAAGCTCTTTGAAGTTAATAATACCTCTTCCGCCCTCGACACAATGCCCTGACTTTTCAGCTTTATCCACATCCCAGATGTGCATGTCATAAATACGGGAGCTATACTTCTTGATGTCTTCTATGAGATTAATCCCCAGCCGCACAGTGTGCCCGATATCGTGGCAAATGCCGATTCTTTCATCCAGACCTTTGACATGCTCCCATACATCTGCCGCGTGAGGGAAAATAGCGATATCGGGCCCGTGTATATGAATAGCTACTTTGAAATCATATTCTTTGACCTTTTTTTCAACTAAGGGCAGGAGTTCGTAATTGGGAACTGCAATCACCAGCTTTACCCCAACCTTCTTCGCATACTGGAAAGCGTTAGTGACCTCGGCTTCATTGCGCATATAGATTGGCCCCACACCATATGGGGTGATGTTGCGCGACTTAAATTTGGCGAGCACTTCCTGGATTTTTTCATCGCTGGCATTGATGGGAAGATGGAAATCCTTGAGAGACATCTGACGCACATTCACTCGATGCATCATTTCCAAAGATTTATCCAGATCATATCGTACAAACGTATAGCCGGCACAACCCAGCTTGAAAGAACGATTATTCGCCTTCGTTTCGCTTACTGAACTCGTTTGAGCAGATGCACCCAACACTCCCATTGCTGCCAATCCTAAACCGGCAGACTTCAAAAAACCACGTCTATTCATAATACAAAATACAACGCACCCATTCTATCCTGATTCGTCAAAAAGACAAGGTTGCAGATACTGTAAGCTGCTTGAGCGATACTTCCCTTTATTGCGCAGCAATGACGAATCAGACGCAAAAATAGGGCCTCTTTCTAACGTCTCGAATAATGAAGCTAAAAACTAGTTGCATTTTCCTGCTTCTTTGGCAGAATAGGGGTCCTGCCGGGCGAGAGGCCCAAGGTAGGTTGGTTTTTATTTTGATTTAGATATGTCATTGCATAATAGTTTAAAGAGTGCTTCTTCTTTGGGCGCAAAACGGAATGTTCTCAAGCGCCAAGAGCGCGTTGAAGTTTTGAAAAAACGCAAAGAGTGGCGTGAAGGCGATCGGGTTTTTAATCTGAAAAAGACGAAATTCGTGGCATAATTTTATGCAGCGTTTCGGCTGCTGATGCTCAGTTTTTGGGAATCGTCTCTTCTCCTTTGAAGGATGGTTCCCGTTTTATTTTTTATCGTGGATAATCCCAAAATTCGTCTCCAGAAGTATCTGTCTGAGACAGGAGTTTGCTCTCGCAGGGCAAGCGAGCAGTTGATATTGGAGGGGAAGGTGTTCGTTAATGGGACCCGCGTGACTGAGCTCGGCACAAAAGTTACCCCGGATGTCGATCGGGTGCTTGTGGAAGGGCACGTTGTTAAAGCACGCAGAAAAATTTATCTGGCCCTTTACAAGCCGCGCAACGTGGTCTGCACCCGCAGTGATCCTCAAGGGCGCCCAACAGTTATGGATTTCATCCCTCCTGAGATGAGCCACGTATATCCTGTTGGCCGACTGGACTACGACTCTGAAGGACTTATCCTTCTAACCAGTGATGGAGAGTTTTGTAATCGCATCACGCATCCCTCCAAGGGGATTGATAAAATTTACTATGTAGAGGTGAAGGGAGCAATCTCCAGAGAGACCATCTCCCAAATGCTTAATGGAGTTCACCACCAGGGTGATTTTTTAAAAGCATCGGCTGTTGACGTGCTAAAAACAAACAACACTCGGACCTGTATGGCCATCACCCTACGCGAAGGGAAAAACCGGGAAATCCGCCGCATCCTCGACTGCTTGCAACTCATCGTTTTGGTGTTGAGGCGAGAACAAGTTGGCCCTGTGAAATTAGACAAAATGACTTTAGGCAAGTGGCGGTTATTGACAAAAACTGAAATACAGCTTTTACTAGGCATATGAGTGCGATGAAATATTTCTTAATCTTATCCCTGGCAGTTCTAGGACAATGGACTGCATCTGCAGATATGGGTGCGATTGTGAAAGGAGACCGTGTAAACGTCCGCAAGGCTCCCTCCATCACTGCAGAGATTGTTGAGCAAGTCGAAAAAGATACCTTGCTGATTGCAGTGGAAAGGCACGAAATCACGCCCTCCCACAAAGATGAACCCATTTCCTGGATTAAAGTTCGACTGACCTCCACGAACGCTTGGGTAAAAAGTTCCTATCTGAATGATAAGGACCAGGTCCAGGCTGATCAGCTCAACTTGCGTGACGGTCCTGGAACAAGTCATAAAAAAATCGGCCAAATCAATCGGGGTGAGACCGTCAAGCGGTTGGAAACACAAGGTGACTGGACGAAAGTTATGGCCACTGATTCCTACGGCTTTATAGCTGAATCCTTTGTCACTTTGACTGATAAAATGCCTGCTGATGATGCCGGAATTAAAACGGATGAATCCGCCAAACCGGAGCAACCCAAGACAGAGGATAAAGTTGAAACTCCTGTCGCATCCACAGTCCAGGTCACCCCGGCAAAAGCTCCTCCGGTTGTTCGGGTGGAACCCGAGCCGCAAGCTCTAGAAGAAGTGATAGAGCCCGCTGAAGAGATCGTGGTTGCCGTGCCACAGCCGGTTGAAATCACTACCCCTCCGCCTGCTAAAGAGCCTGCACCTCCTACAGCCGTTGCTCCGACAATTGTCGCCCCGGTTGTAACCATGCCGGTCTCTCCTGTTGAAGCAAAGCAGCCTGAGGTACAGCAGCCGGAACCTGCCCCCGAATCTGTAGTCACTCCTCTTACAACAGCGGACTCCATGGAGAGAATCGTGCTCAGAGAGGGCGTTGTGCGTCCTACTGGCAGTCTTGCGGCTCCCAGTCCTTATGGTCTTTACAGCATTCAGAACAATCGGTTGATTAACTATCTTTATGTCACCAATAGCGACATTGCTTTGAAGAAATATTCAGGGAAGAAGGTTCATGTCAGAGGTCCTGAATCTATTGATTCTCGCTGGAGAAATCATCCCCTTCTCACTGTGAGAACCATTGAGCTGCTCAATCGCAGGTAATAACACAAATGGACAACCTCATAGACGGCAAGCTCATTGCGGCAACGTTACAGACTGAAACGGAACGGGAAGTCCAGGAACTTCTGGCTCAAGGAATCTTGCCGTCGGTCGCATTTGTAAGAGTTGGTGAAGACCCTGCATCGAAGGTTTATGTAGGGATGAAGGAAAAAACGGCAGCCAAGCTTGGTATTCAATCCAGGCTTTATATCCTGCCTGAGGACACCTCCGAAAGGGCACTCCTGGATCTCATAAACGATCTTAATAACGACCCCTCTCTGCACGGGATTTTGGTGCAAGCCCCCCTACCCTCGCACATTCGTCAGGCAAAAATATTCGAGACCGTCTCTCCCTCTAAAGATGTAGATGGATTCCACCCAATTAATGTTGGAAAGTTGATGCTGGGCGATAACGATGGTTTTGTGCCCTGTACTCCAGGCGGCATTCACGAGCTTATTAAGAGGTATAAGATTGAAACTCGCGGTGCACACGTCGTTATTTTAGGCAGAGGCAATATCGTCGGAAAGCCGATGGCTTCCATACTGGTCCAGAAAGCTCCCTATGCAGATGCGACGGTCACGGTTTGCCACTCTCACACCCGAAACATCGGCGAGCTTTGTCGCTCAGCAGATATCCTTATTGCAGCGCTGGGTGTACCTGAGTTTGTCAAGGCTGACATGGTTAAACCCAATGCCATTGTGTTTGATGTCGGCGTGAACCGTATTGCTGATCCCTCCTCACCTAAAGGTTCTCGTCTGGTCGGCGATGTAGACTTCAAAGCCGTGCAACCCATTGCCGGGAAAATCACTCCAAATCCCGGAGGTGTAGGGCCCATGACAATTGCCATTTTGATGAAGAACACAGTTCGTGCTGCCCGAATGGCTGCGGGAAGTGTTTCTAAACAAGATAAAACCCATTAACTAAAAATCATTATAGAAAAATATGAATGCATCCCGTATTTTACCCGACTTGCAGGCTTCTCTTCTTTGTGAAGATGTGCGCGTAGAGTCTTCCGGTAATTTTATTATCGTTGGCGTTATTTCGGAAGTTCGGGTTCCCCAACTTCCGATTGCAGCCTATAAACTTTGTGTCTTCAATCGCTGGACAGCCGGAATCGGTGAATTTAACCAGGAAGTACGTCTAGTCGCTCCGGACGGCTCGACTGTATTACGCAAAAGCGCCTTCAAGTTTGCGTTACAAAACCCCGCCCAGAATACCACTAATGTTTCTGTGTTCGGTCAGGTAGAGTTTAAAGAGCAAGGGACCTATACCATTGAAGTGTTGATTGATGAAGTGATGAAGCTCCGCGTGCCGGTACCCGTTATCCTGGTGCAGCAAAAACAACAACCGCCTAAAGGAGCACAGCCTCCGGCTCAATAAGATTTCTCTTTTAAGGACGAGTAATATATAGAAAACGGTATTTAAGATCAAAACGGCTTCCCAGTCTGACTAGGAAGCCGTTTTTATGTAAAAAAAACGGTGTCCCCCTCATGAGAAACACCGCTATCAAATAAACTACATCTGAGCCCAATACATCTCGAATAGAGAAAGTTGAGCCTCTTTTGTAATATTTGTGAACGCCAGAGATACTTGAAAACCCTGGTGTTTGTTGCCCGTACAGCCGACCACAACGCCGTTAAAAAGGATTGTTTTATTGGATTCCGAGCCTTGCACCCGCAAGTGCATTTCTGTGTAGAGACACACTTCTTTTTCAGAGTGAAACTCTATTCCCCCTTCGCGCACTCGATAAGATCCTTGCAGTAGCATCTGGGATTCAACATCCTCTTCAGAACTGCTTGCGCTGGAAGGAAAAAATGATTTATCTAGTCTAGCCACAGCAATCTATGAGTGATAGACAACATAGTCCATCAAACACTATAGAAGGAAAGGTAGCACAATTATTTTTGTACGTCAAACGGTGGGGTATAAAAACCTGATGGTAGATCAACTTTAAACATTATCCGGGTGCGCTTCACTCAATGGTGACATTGCCCGCAGCTTGGATACAATCGGAGGCAGGTGCTTCAAAACATAATCAACATCTTCTTCCCGATTGTACCGACTGAGGCTGAAGCGAACACTTCCCCTGGCCTGCATGGCGGAAAGCCCCATAGCACTCAAAACATGAGAAGCATCCATTGATCCTGTTGTACAGGCAGAGCCGCTGGAGACACAAATACCCAATTGGTCGAACATCATGATAATTGCCTCTGCTTCAATAAAATCAAAAGCAATGTTGGTGGTATTGGGCATACGCAAGCTCTTGTGCCCATTAAGCCGGGTATTCGGAACGGTCGAAAGAATACCCTCTTCCAAGCGATCTCTCAGAGCTCTCACGCGCGTATTTTCATCTGAAAACAAAGAAAGACTCATCTCAGCAGCCTTACCAAAGCCGATAATATAAGGCACATTTTCAGTCCCCCCGCGGCGCTTACGCTCCTGATGCCCCCCGATAATGAGGGGTTTAAATGGAGTTCTATGCTTAACGTAAAGCATTCCAATCCCTTTGGGAGCATGGAGTTTATGTGCTGAAAGAGAAAGGAAGTCCACATTCATCTCTTTCACGTTTATTTTAAGCTTACCCGGAGCCTGAACCGCATCGGTATGAAACAACACCTTGACCTTCTTGCATATCTTCCCAACTTCCTCTATAGGAAAGATAACGCCGGTTTCGTTATTGGCATACATGAGCGAAACCAAGGCAGTATCAGGACGGAGCGCCTGAGCAACTTGGGCTGGGTCCAGAGTGCCATCAGACTTTACCGGCAAATAGGTTACTTCGTATCCTTTTTGCTGCAGGTAGGCGGCATGGCTCATAATCGCCGAATGCTCCACAGCACTCGTGATTATATGCCGCTTGCCCGTCGTTTCCAACGCGCTGAAGATTGCTGTGTTGTCGCTCTCCGTTCCACAACTCGTAAAAATAATCTCCCGGGAATCTGCCCCAACCAAGGCAGCAATTTTTTGCCGGGCCTCATCTATGGCTTTGCCCAAATGATGCCCAAAAAAATAGGCACTGGAGGGATTACCCCATTCACTCTGTAAAAAGGGCTGCATTGCCTCAACAACCTCGGAAGCAACGGCTGTAGTGGCATTATTATCGAAATAGTATATCTTTCTGTCCATAGTCAATTTACTTTTTAAGAGTTTGCTTCTTCACCGTTAATCAAAAGTTCCGCTTTTCCCAGCTGCTCCGTATTGCCTAAAACCAGTAAATGATCCCCTTCTTCAAGAATTTCCTCCCCTCGAGGGCTTACAATCATGGACTTGTTTCTTTCAATGGAAATCACGGTTGCACCGCTTTTATTTCTGATATCAATATCCCGTATCGTTTTACCTACACCCAATCCGTTTTCAAGAACGGTGATCATTCGAGTATCATTCAATAAAACACTTCGGTTGCTTTCTGATATTTCCTTTTTAGCGGAAGGGCTACTTTCGCGCGTCAAAATCGTTTCTATTTCTATCTCTGCTTTTTGATAAACTCTTGCGAATTGGTTGCGTAAAAAGAATCCGATGACACCTGCAATAAAGGCCAAAATATAGATCACACCCCATTGAGACGCGGGCATAATGATCAAAATAAGCATTGCCAGGTAAGCACTCAGAACAAAAAAACCAAACAGCTTAATGACTCGCTCGATCCTTATCTGCAAGTGTTTAAGGTTTTCAGGCAAGCGCTCTCTTGAGATTAAATGTGCAAGGGCAGCATGATTCTGCTGAGTAATTAAAAGGAAAGGAACACAAAAAACAAAAGCCAACAACCAGGCTATGTTTTGAAAAAGGGGTTGAGCAATACTATAATTGCTAAGATAGTTTGTTATGCCGTGATTCGAAACAGCCGCTATGATCAATACCGCCGTCACGATAGTAAGATTGACCATATTCTTAATTAGGAATTTACGGGCTAATTCCGTTGAAATATCACGCTGGCTAGGGCCTCGTTGTTGATACCACCCTGAATAAACGCCGATCGTTTGCATGATCGACCTTGGAATCAATCTGTTGACAACCCGAAGGATTCCTTCCGAACGATTGAAAATAAAAGGAGTGACCATCATTGTCGAAATGGCAACCGTAACACCAATGGGGTAAAGCCATGCATCGAGAACGCCCAAACTAAGGCCCAAGGCTAAGATAATAAAACTCACCTCACCCACATTGCTCATTCCCAAGCCCACTTTCAAGGAGGTGGGGAAAGAGTTTCCTGTAGTCAATGCACCCAAGGTACAAGCGAGAGTTTTGAAGATAATTACCGTGAAGAACAAAACGACTATTTCCACCCAATATTCGAGAAGAGCGTGAGGATCAATCATCGTGCCGATCACCACGAAAAAGATTCCCGAAAACATATCTTTAATCGGCTGAATCGCTCTTTCTACTTTGTGGATAATGTGGGTCTCAGCAATCAAAGCCCCCATGATAAAGGCTCCCAATGCCGTGCTATAGCCCAACCTTTCTGCAAGGAGAGCCATTCCGAAACAGAGCCCCAGGGACACGATTAAAATCAATTCTGTTTTACCTGAGCGCTCCACATAATTCATCAGGCGTGGCACCAAAAGAAGGCCAAAGATTAACGCCAGCACAAAAAACAACCCCAACCGGCCCAAAGTGCCTGTGAGCTCACTCATGGCAAAAGAACCAGTCATGGCGATACTGGCCAAAATCGCCATAAGCGAAATACACACGATGTCTTCTACTACCGTGATGCCGATTATGATTCCAGAAAAGCGCTCTTTGAGCATTTTCAAATCAGCCAATGTCTTGGAAATAACCATGGTAGAGGATGTTGCAAGAATCGCCCCCATGAAAAGACAATCCATAAACTTCCAACCGAAAAGCCTTCCCACGATACAACCCGTAGCAAACATCATGACAATCTCCGATATTGCTGCAATCGTCGAAGACATTCCAACCTGACGTATTCGGCGAACATTGAACTCCAAACCTAAAGAAAACAGGAGCAGAACAATCGCTATTTCCGACATGGACTCCAGGTTTTCTTTATGTTTCAAACCCAATCCTAATATGGAAGGAGTATGGGGGCCCAATAAAAAGCCTGTAGCTATATATCCCAGAATAACAGGTTGTCTAAAGCGGTGAAACACGAGCATCGCTATACTGGCCACAAGCATTACCAGCGCGAAATCCGTAATGAAAGAAATATTTGACTCCATCTTATAAGCCTGCGAGATTAAAAACAGATTCTTCCCAAATTGCAAGAAGGGAAAGAGTTCTCCCTCCGGCGGTATGTAAAAAAATACTCAAGGTATCCAAATCAAATCAGCTGTATTGCTTTTACCTTTTTTCGCTTCATAATCCCAATACTCACTGGATCTGTGCCGCTTAACATGACCATCGAGAAAAAGAATATTCGCACCGCCTCCATGAATATTGGTGTGGATAAAATTCCAATAGCCTACGGCCGGTAAATTTTTGGAATCAAAAAGCCAAACCGTTTTGCTCGGGTTTTTTAGAGATGTATACAAAATGGGGGCATTTTCTGCTCCGGTCTTGTTCACGTATTCATTCAAGCAATAATGGAAAAGATTATTACCGTTACTCCGTCGAGGATTGGAAGGGCAAAACCAGGCAAGTGACCGATCAATGCGCTCCTCAGTATTGGTCCTCCAAGGCATTTCCCGGTATGGTTTGAGGTTTAAGTAAGGAGGCAAGTCTACGTACCAGCCCCCATTAATAGAGGTTCCATTGGGAGCTCCATCTTTTGGGAGATAGTCTTCATGGTCCGCCACGTAAAATTGCGTCGCCATCCCCCATTGACGAAGTTTGTCAGCGCATACGATCTGATGTGCTTTGCTTTTTGCTTTAAAAATAGCTGATAAGAGCATCGCCATCAAAATTGCAATAATTGTGATGACGACCAAAAGCTCTATGAGGGTAAATCCAAGTCTTCTGCTTGAAAACACGGATGCGCTTTTTGGGAAAGGACCACCGAAAAACACAACCCTGCATGAAACTTTCATCTTAAATGGTATCTTTTATCACTGAATCAGCATTGCATCTCCATAACTAAAAAACCGATATCTTTCCTCCACCGCCTGTCGGTAAGCCGCAAGAATGCGCTCTCGCCCCTGCAGGCTTCCGGGAGCCGCAAAAGCACTCACCAACATCAAAAGAGTGGAACGTGGAAAATGAAAATTCGTTAGCAAGGCATCGGAAACATAAAAAGGAGAGGGTGGATAAATAAAGAGCCTCGTCCGGGAAACCATCCCTTGAAGATGATGTGTGCCGCCCATCTGACGGGCAACACTTTCTATAACCCGCATGGATGTGGTACCGACGGGTATCACCCGACGCCCTTCACTTTTAGCCTTATTAATAGCGGAGGCAGTCTCCCGGCTTAGAATAAAAGGCTCTTCATGCATGGGATGATCAGCCAGATTTTCGCTTTTCACAGGGGCAAAGGTGCCAGGGCCCACGTGAAGTGTCACGCATGCAGTCTCTATTTTCTTTTCCCTTAAACGATTTAAAAGCTCCAGGGTAAAATGCAAACCCGCTGTAGGCGCTGCAACTGAACCCGAATGACGGGCAAAAACTGTCTGATAGCGCTCAATATCCTCGTTTTTAGGAGCCCGCTCAATATAAGGTGGAAGAGGAACAGCTCCCAAATCTACAAGCCGATCCCGTATATCATAAGGCTGCCCTGCCCTCTCAAATAAAACATGATAGTCTCCGCTTTGCGGTTCTTTTTTAACGACAGTGGCCGTGATGTCCGATCTTTCATGAGTCGCATTCTCTAAAAGCGTCAGGGGATCGCCGCGAGCCGCTTCTTTCCCGGACCGTATCATCGCCTTCCAGGAAAAAGGAGTAAGCATCTCCAGAAGGAGAATTTCAAACTTTTTCCCACTATCCCTTTGAGCAAAGAGGCGCGCAGGAATGACTTGAGTATCATTTAAGATAAGCAAATCTCCTTCACGCAAGAGCTCCGGCAGGTTTAAAAAAAATCGGTGCTCTACGGAGCCATCCTGTCTATTGAAAACCATCAGACGCGAATCACTGCGATGCGGCGCCGGATACTGAGCGATCAGCTCCTGCGGCAAGTCGTAATTAAAATCTGAGGCCTTTAAGGGTAGAGAGGAAATCTCTCCGGCTATAGAAGACATATAACTCCTTTAATTCTCTTCATCCACTTCCAGATCAATTTCCAGCGTTGTCCGGCTATCGGTAAGATTATCATAGATCGTCATCTTTTTGAGCTGCCAAACACCTTCCACCTTTTTGAAACTTTGTACTTCAAATTCTTTAAGCCTCTTATTGAATTCATTGTAGGATTGAGCCATCACTATGCCGTCGGATTCATTATCCACCCAGGAAACCACCCTCGCATACATCGTTCCCGTCCTTGCTTCCGGAGCGCTTTGAATCACCCGGCAGGGACGCCCCTTGCGCATTTCCCGTTTGAGAAACAATTGATCGGACCAGCCTAAAAACTCCAAGCCCAGGTCACAGAACCAAAAATCGGTCCCGGCAAATGAGACAGCAGATTCTTCTCCGGGCTGAATATTGTTCATTTTCCATTCGGTTTCCTTTTCAGACTTCCTACTCAAGACATATTCATTAGGGCGGTTAATATAAGAGCGAATCAACAAACGCTCTTGCCCTCCCTCAGGCATCGTGGCCTCGTAAACGCTCTCCCAGGAATCTTCGCTGAGCGGCCTTACTTCAAAACGAACCGGAACGCTTCGCATTTTAGTTTTTGGGGCCCGAACTTTTAACACTCCCTGGCTCTCAATTTTTTTGACAGGCACACGGCTTCGGATAATCTCCACGATTTCCTGCGCATCTTTAGGTATTTCCTTTTTTCGCTCCATAATGGATTGGGCATGCACCGTGACAGAAAACAAAACGGATAGAAGGCCGAGCAAACACAGTCTTAAAGCTAAATTATTAATATTTTTCATAAAATCGAACAAAGGCGAATTATATAATTCTACTCCGATAGAGCATACTTTATTGCATCGGAAGCGTGTTGGAAAAAGCTCGCTTTCACCCGCCTTTTTAAGGCAGCAGGCAAATCACGCCAATCACTTTCATTGGCTTTGGGCAGGAGCACCTCATTAATACCAAATCTACCCGCAGCCAAAGCTTTTTCACGCACCCCGGAGATGGGCAGCAAAAAGCCGCGCAACGAAACCTCTCCGGACATGGAAAGCGAAGGACGAACCTTTTTGCCTGAGAAAAGAGAGGCCATGGCTACGGCAAAAGTCAGTCCGGCACTGGGACCATCCTTGGGCACGGAGCCTGCGGGTAGGTGAACATGGATGTCATAAGAATGGAAATGACTCATATCCAAATTCAATCGAGACTCTTCTGACCGCAAAAAACTCAGCGCAATACGAATGCTCTCCCTCAACAACTCGCCAAGGTTACCTGTCAAAATGATCTGTCCGCTCCCCGTCATCCGCGTTACTTCAACGGGAATCACTTCTCCTCCCTGGGGCGTATACGCCAACCCCATTGCAAAGCCCGCCGTTCCACCCAACTCCCAAGGATTATTGAAACGTATGGGCGTCCCCAATAATTCTTCAACATCTTTCGCAGTGAGAATGACCGGAGTTTTTTCATCTAGTGTTGAGGTAACTGATTCCTGCATTTTCCGGCGGATAATCTTTCGAAATAATGCCGCAATCTGCCGCTCCATCCCCCTCACCCCTCCTTCATATGTGTAGGACTGAATCAACATTCGAAGTGCAGGTTCCTGGAAATCGATTAATCCCTCCGGCAGTCCATGACGTTTGAGCATATCCGGAACCGTGTGGCGAAGAGCTATATTGTACTTTTCACAAAAGGTATAACCGGGTATTTCTATGATTTCCATTCGGTCTCGCAGGGCCGGATGAATCGGGTCCAACCAATTGGCCGTAGTGATAAAAAGCACCTGGGACAAATCAAAAGGAACTTCTAAATACGAATCGGTAAAAGAGACATTTTGGCGAGGGTCCAAAATTTCTAATAGTGCTGATGCAGTCTCTCCGCCCATGCCCCCCGATCCCATTTTATCGATTTCATCAAAGAGGATCACGGGATTGCGCGTTCCCAGACGGCGTAAATTTTGAATGATTCTTCCGGGCTGTGCACTCACATAGGTGCGTCGATGCCCCCGTATTTCCGCGACATCGCGAGCACCACCCAAAGCTATTCGGCAAAACTTTCTACCCAAAGCCTCAGCCACACTTTGTCCTAACGAAGTTTTACCAACTCCGGGGGGGCCCACCAGACAGAGAATCGGAGTACTCGCCACCCCTTTGAGTTTCATCACCGCCAAGTATTCCAAAAGGCGCTCTTTTATTTCGTCAAGGCCGTAGTGATTACGATTGAGCAAACGTTTGGCAGCCGATAAATTCAATCTGTTCGCATCTTCCTGGTTCCAGGGAAGGTTTACCAGCCAATCCAGGTAATTGCGGATGCCTGCATATTCAGGAGATGAAAAAGGAATCGCCTCCAATCGGTTTATTTCGTGAAGAGCAACCTGCAAGGCCTCATTGGAAAGACGGTTTTTCTTAATCAGCCCTTTCAAACGGGTCACTTCAGCATTACCCTCATCTCCCAACTCCTTGTGGATGGCTCTTAACTGCTCGCGCAAATAGTTCTCTCTCTGCATTTTTGAAAGACTCACACTGGTGTCTTTCAAAATTTTTGCGCCTAACTGGGCCGATTGTATCTCGCGGTTTAACTTCTGGATAAGAAGACGTACCCTGGCTTCAACCACATTCTTGGAAAGAAGCTGCTGTTTCTCCTGCAACGGAATTGGTAAAGCAAATGAGACAAGGTTGGAAAGCAGACCCGGATCTGTCGTATTTTGAGATGCAATCTTAATATCTTCGGGCACCCCCGGGGATACCTTGGCATATTCCAAAACAAGCTGTCCCAGTCTTTCGCTCAGTGCCTGATATTCAGGGCTTCTTTTAAAAGTTTCCTCTAGAATATCCTCCAAATAAGTAACTTCAGCAACCGGATAGTCAGGATTCCCCCTGATAAACCGGGTAATCTCAAAGCATTGAATTCCCTCTACAAGAATTCTCAGCTGACTTCTCTCGGTGCTGACCATCCGTTGAATTCGAGCCAAACACCCCTGTTTGTAAAGGTCTTTTGCCAGCGGATTGCCTACAACCGGTTTGCGCAGCAAGATAACCCCCATATAGCCGTTATCATTGATTACCTCATCCACCAACCGAACCTGAAGAGGGTCATCAATCAAAAGCGGAACAACCATGCCCGGGAAAAGAACGCAGTCTGACAAAGAAAGAATACGCAACTGTCTGGGCAAAGAAGGTGCCTTAAGAGGCTGAACGACCGCAGGGACGTCACCCTTCCTTACAACGTTGATATCCACTTTTTTCTTCATCTTAATATGGATTCCATTCTGCGCCCCTTCGGGCAACGCAACTCATTTTAAATTACAAGGATACAAAAATAAATGAAAAAGGTTTTTCTCGTATCAAACGTTTTAACTTTCATGGCCCTTAAATTTACGATGAGGTGCAGCCAATCGTCTGTAAATCCACTCGGAAAAAGGTGACAAAATAAATTCAACGTACTTATAAAAAAAGGAATAAATTATTCTCAAACGCACGACTGACAGGAACATGACCAGTGAGGTTTTCCCGAGAACAACCTTAGTTCCGATCTTGTCTGTCCACTCAGTCGGTATCTCCAATATGGTAAAATTCTTTTTCTTCAACGCATAAAGCAAATTAATGTCAAATGCCATATCCGCCAAGGTAAGCTGATTTAAGACCGCCTCAATTGCGCCCCTTCGAATCAGTTTTGCCCCGCATTGAGTATCCTTGATATTCATCCAGAATAGACTCTGCACCAAGGCATGGAAGCAGCGGCTGGCAAACCGTCTGCGGCTCCCCTGCGGTTGGTGTATGACTGATTCCGGCAGCCAACGTGATCCGATGATACAGCCTGCCCCATCGCGATGCTTGATCAAGTCGTGAAAAGCCGGAGGCTGCGTTGCCCCATCTGCATCGACATATCCGATATAATCGGCCTCGTGAAAATAGTGTAACCCCTCAATCAGGGCACCTCCTTTACCGATCGGCTCCTCATAGTTCAAGTAACGGATTTCCGGATGCTCTTTCTGCGCCGCCTGCACGACACCCAAGGTGTTATCCTCGCAGCCATTCAGTACAACGACAATACTGAACTCGCCCGCATAGCGCTCCTTGAAATACTTCGCATATTCCACCAATACGGGACCAATCCGATCCTCTTCATTGTAAGCGGGGATCAGCAGTAAAACACTTGGGCTTTCGGTCTGCACGCCCATTTCAATAAGCCCCATCATCCGATTATTCTACTCGCAAATTTACGAGCCCATGCGGCGGGACTTTCATTTTTCGGCTCAATTTCTTTATGGGTTTTTCACTCAAATCAGTTAAATAAATTTTCTCGGATTTCTTTCCATCCGCCATCCGGAGAATCTGCTCTGTCTCGGCCATATTTTGCAAACGATAAATCAAAGCCTGCCCATCCTCACTG